>Ga0209570_1000078_pt1 | contig 253805 bp, 221 predicted proteins | sample EBPBio172007_DNA_FD_185861 | JGI IMG/M metagenome (GOLD analysis project Ga0209570, IMG submission 185861) | Wastewater treatment Type I Accumulibacter community from EBPR Bioreactor in Madison, WI, USA - Reactor 1_9/17/2007_ DNA (SPAdes)... | ecosystem: Engineered > Bioreactor > EBPR >... | reverse complement strand
GGCCGAGATGGCCACCATCGTGCGCAACACCTGTCGCACGCCCAGCGCCGATCCGGATGCACCGACCTTCGAACTGCTCACCACCGCCACCGCCCACCAGCAGCGCGCCCTGGCGCTGATCCAGGCCATCCGTCCGTAGTCAGAAACCCAAACCCGCAATCCATCGCAAGTCGTTGATGGAACAGGAAAATTCGCGCTGACGGCGGGGGAACTTCAGATTAAATCGGTAGTAAATCGGGTCGTACTACCAGCACGCCCAGGCCCGCGCAATGCAGCAGCACGGTGGCCCAGTAGACGACGCGAAACTCCTGCTTGCTCGACTTGTGGCGCAGCCACTGCTGGGCCCACCAGGCGGCGGGCCAGCCGCCCAGCAGGGCCAGCAGGTGCAGTTGCTTTTCGCTGGTGCGCCAGCCGCCGCTTTGAGCAGCGCTCTTGTCCAGCTTGTAGCTGGCATACGTGACCAGGTTCAGCGCCGCCATGGCGCCCAGCAGCCAGAGCGGAAAACGCTGCGCCCAGCTGCCCCAGGCCAGCAGGGCCAGCCAGGCGAGCATCAGCCCCATGGCCAGGCTTGCGCCGGCCGGTGTGTTGTCACGGGCCTGGGGCGCGGTGCGGCGCCGGGTTGCCGGCTGGGCAGGGGCAGGGCGCCCAGCCCGGGCGGGTGCGGGCGCTGCCGCCCGGGCGGGTGCGGGCGCTGCCGCCCGGGCGCCAAGCGGGCGCACTGCCATGGCGCGCGGCCCCTTGCTGCCAACCTGGATCTCCTCGAACTCCACCCTCATGCCCTCGGCGGGCGGCGTGGCGCCGCGATAGTCGCGGACGTGAAAGAACACGTTGGAGCTGTGCGCCCCCTGGATGAAGCCAAAGCCCTTGGCGGAGTCCCATCGGCGGATGGTGCCTTGTGTGTGCATGTCAAAGCCGTAAAAAAGCCGCCCGCAGGCGGCTCGAGTTGGAGTAGGGGCGCTCAGATCACCTTGGCAATCGCCTGGCAGACATAGTCAATGTTCTTGCTGTTGAGCGCGGCCACGCAGATGCGGCCGGTGTCGGTGCCGTAGACACCGAACTCGCTGCGCAGGCGCAGCATCTGCTCCTTGGACAGGCCAGAGTAGCTGAACATGCCGATCTGCTCGGTCATGAACGACATGTCCTGCTTGACGCCGGCGGCCTTCAGGCCGTCCACCAGCTTGCTGCGCATGGCCTTGATGCGCACGCGCATTTCGCCCAGTTCCTTTTCCCACAGCGCGCGCAGCTCGGGGGTATTGAGTACCGCAGCCACCACGGCGCCGCCGTGGATGGGCGGGTTGCTGTAGTTGGTGCGGATGGCGATCTTGAGTTGCGACAGCACGCGGTCGGCTTCTTCCTTGCTCTGGCACAGCACCGACAGGGCGCCCACGCGCTCGCCGTAGAGCGAAAAGCTCTTGGAGAACGATGTCGAGACGAAGAAGGCCAGGCCGGCGGCGACAAACTTCTGGATCACCGCGCCGTCCTCGGCAATGCCGTTGCCAAAGCCCTGGTAGGCCATGTCCAGGAAGGGCGTCAGGCTGCGTGCCTTGACCACGGCAATCACCTGATCCCACTGCGCCGGCGTGATGTCATAGCCCGTGGGGTTGTGGCAGCAGGCATGCAGCACGACGATGGTGCCGGACTCGGCGGCATTCAGGCTGGCCAGCATGCCGTCGAAGTTCACGCCGCGCTTTGCCGCGTCGTAGTAGGCATAGCTTTCGACCGTGAAGCCGGCGTTGGTGAACAGCGCGCGGTGGTTCTCCCAGCTGGGGTCGGAGATCAGCACCTTGGCCGCCGGGCTGATCTTCTTCAAAAAGTCAGCGCCAATCTTCAGCCCACCCGTGCCACCGATGGCCTGCACGGTGGCCACGCGGCCGGTCTTGACGGGTTCGGAGTCGGCGCCAAACACCAGGCCCTTGACGGCAGCGTCGTAGGCGGCGATGCCGTCGATCGGCAGGTAGCCGCGCGCGGCGGGCTTGTCCATCATGGCCTTTTCGGCGGCCTGCACGCAGGCAAGCAGCGGCAGCTTGCCGTTGTCGTCGAAGTACACGCCCACGCCCAGGTTGACCTTGGCGGGGTTGGTGTCGGCGTTGAATTGTTCGTTCAGACCCAGGATGGGGTCGCGGGGGGCCATTTCGACGGCGGTGAACAGAGACATGGAGAGTCCTTGAGGGGAAATCGGGAGATATGTGCCTGGCGGCATGGCCCCATGCATGTTTCGCATTCGGGGCAGCCCGCCATTTTAACGGCCGATACCTTGCGCCGTTGACCGTGCCGACAGGTCATCAGCCCTGTGCCAGCAGCCTGGTCGCCTGCGAGGCGGCGATCCACTCCTCGTTGGTGGGCTCCACGCCCACGAGCACGCGGCTGGCGCTGGTGGAGATCACGGCCGCGTGGCTGGCGTTGGCGTCCTGGTCCAGGTTCAGGCCCAGCCAGCCGAGCTGCACGCAGACGCGCCGGCGCAGCTCGGCGTTGTTCTCGCCAATGCCGGCAGTAAAGACCAGCATGTCCAGGCCGCCGAGCACGGCGGCGAGCGCGCCGATCTCGCGCACGATGCGGCGCACATACAGCGCCAGCGCGGTGCGCACGCGCTCGTTCTCATGCTCCAGCGGCAGCAGCACGCGCGGGTCGGGCGACACGCCCGACACACCCAGCAGGCCCGAGTCCTGGTACAGCATGCGTGCCACCTCGTCCAGCGACAGCTTCTCTATCTGCATCAGGTAGATCACGGCGCCCGGGTCCAGGGCGCCGCAGCGTGTGCCCATCATCAGGCCGTCCAGCGCCGAGAAACCCATGGTCGTGGCCACGCTCTTCAGGCCCTGCATGGCGCACAGGCTGGCGCCGCTGCCCAGGTGGGCGACGATGGTGCGCCCGCGCGCGGCGTCGCCATGGCGCTCGGGCAGGGCGTGGCCCATGTAGTCGTAGGACAGACCATGAAAGCCGTAGCGGCGCACGCCGCGCTCCCAGGCCGACCAGGGCAGGGCAAACATCTGCTCCACGGGCTCGGCCGTGCGGTGAAAGGCGGTGTCAAAAACGGCCACCTGGGGCACGTCGGGGTGCTGCTGCATCAGCAGGCTCATGGCCTTGAGCGGAAACGGCTGGTGCAACGGCGCCAGTGGTATGTAGCCGCGCAGCTCGTCGATCACCTGCTGCGTGACCAGGGTGGGCGCAAAGTAATGCTGGCCGCCATGTACCACGCGGTGCGCCACGGCGCACGGGCGCTGGCCCTGCAAGCGCTTGAGCACGCGCTCGCGTATCAGCGCCAGGGCTGCGGTGTTGGGGTGCTCGGTGTCCAGCGTGATCGGCTGGGGCGGCTGGCCGGCCTCGTCAAAGGTGGGGGTGGGCCCGCCTATGCCCTGCACCTTGCCGCTCCACAGCGGCTGGCGTGGCATGGGGATGGTGGCGGCGTCGAACAGCGCGAACTTGATGCTCGATGAGCCGCAGTTGAGAACGAGGATGACGTCACTGGCCATGGCTGTGTATTCCCTATTCAATGCAATCACGGTGGCGTGACGCGGTAGCGCTGCGCCAGCATCAGGGCGATGGCGCAGGAGGCCAGCCGCGTCTGGCGCGAGTCGGCCCGGCTGGTCAGCACCACCGGCACGCGCGCGCCCATGACGATGCCGGCGCTGTCGGCGCCGCCCAGGTATTCCAGCTGTTTGGCCAGCATGTTGCCGCTCTCCAGGTCGGGCACCACCAGCACGTCGGCGTGGCCTGCCACTTCGGACTGGATGCCCTTGACGCGCGCCGCCTCGGGCGAGACGGCGTTGTCGAAGGCCAGCGGGCCGTCCAGCAGGCCACCGGTGATCTGGCCGCGATCGGCCATCTTGCACAGCGCGGCTGCGTCCAGCGTAGCGGGCATGCGCGCGTTGACGGTCTCCACTGCGGCCAGTATGGCCACGCGGGGCTGGGCCACGCCGATGACATGCGCCAGGTCGATGGCGTTGCGCACGATGTCGGCCTTGTCGTCCAGCGTGGGGGCGATGTTGATGGCGGCGTCGGTGATGATGAAGGGGCGCGGGTAGCTCGCCGTCTCCATGATGAAGCAATGCGTCAGGCGCCGCTCGGTGCGCAGGCCCACGTTGGGCGCGAGGATGGCGCCCAGGTATTCGTCGCTGTGCAGGCTGCCCTTCATCAGCGCCTGCACCTCGCCCTTGCCGGCCATGCAGGCGGCGGCTGCTGCTGCGGCGTGGCTGTGCGGCGCGTCCACGATCTCACAGCCGGCAAGTGATATGCCGCCCTCCGCCGCCACGGCCTGCAGCCTGGCCTGCGGGCCGACCAGCACCGGGATGATGATGCCGGCGTCGCGCGCGTCCATGGCGCCGCCCAGGCTGAGCGCGTCGCAGGGGTGGACGACGGCCATGCGCACCGGCTCCAGGTTGCGCACATGGGCGATGAGGCGGTCGATGCCGCGCAGTTGCTGGCCGTTGGCGGGCGCAGGGTTGGTGGAGGTGATCATGTGCTCTGCCTGCCTTTTCTCTTGCTGGCCGCACGCTTCGGGGGCTGCACGGCCGGTGGGGTCCCGGGTGTGGGCAGCGCTGGCTGGCCGGCCTGCGCTGCCTGCTCGAACAACTGCCGCATGGTATGCCAGCGCGCGGCCTCTTCGCCCTCCAGCGCATTGCCCGCCTGCAGCAGGGCGCCCAGGTGCAGTGCGGCGGCCTGTATGCGCTCGGCGGGCGCGCGCGCCAGCAGCGTGGGCAGGGCTGCGATGGCCTCGGGGCCGGCAATGTGCATCAGCAATGCCTGGCGGCGCACCAGGTCGCGCGCGCCCTCGATGTCAAGGCGGCTTGCCAGCTCGGTCTGGCGCAACAGCAACGCGCGACGGTACTGGCGCTCGTCCGCTTCGCGCCGTGGTTGCAGCACGAATATCAACGCCCGTACCGTCGCTTCGGGCAGGCCGCCCTGCTCGATCGACACGCGCAGCCCGCCCAGCCGTTGCGCTATCCACGCGCGGTGCTCGGGGGTGTCGCCAGGGTGCGGCCGCAACGCCGCGGCCGGATCGGCCTGGCCCGCCAGCGCCTGCACCAGCGGATGGCTGTAGATCGCCTCGAAAGCCCTCTCCTCGGCCTCGTCGCGCGATTGGCTGAACACCTGCAGCAAGTGCGTGATCGCGTCCGAGCAGGCCTCTTGCCAACTCCACCACGGGTTGTCGGCGCCCACCGGCTTGCGATCGGCGCGCACGGATTCGGCCTGCTGTTCGACCAAGGGCGCGAGCAGGTTGCGGTCGGACCACATCTCGTAGCCGATGCGCAGCGGATGCCAGGCGCGCAGCGCGTCGGCCAGCTGCGGAGTGACCGCGCCCCGAACCCAGGGCTGAAGGTAGCGACGGTACAGCGCCAAATTGACCTGCGAGACATGCGCTGCAGCGGCAAAGCGCCGGTCGCTTGCGGCCACCTGCACGGGATCGGGGGACACGATGGCGCGCACATCGTCCAGCGTGCGCTGGTGCACGGTCATCAGGTAGTCACCGGGCACGATCTCGGCGTGCGCCATGTCCGGCTCCTTGTCCTGCACGCTGAGCTCGAACAGACCGGCGGGCAGCATGTCGATCAGGTCGATGTTGCTGGTGAACTTGGCGTGCTCTTTGCGGCCGACCGCGCCCGAAACGAAGATGCCGAGGTGGCCGATGCTCTGGTGCGTCGCATAGACGATGGTCTGATCATGGCCCAGCAGCTCGTCGTCGCTGCGATAGAGGTCGGTGATCCAGCCTAGCGCCTGCGGTGGCGGAGTGATGTTGTCGCCGTAGGAGCAGAACACCACGATCGGCGAGGTGATGTTGCGCAGGTCGATGCGCACGCCGTCGCTGGTAACCAGCTCGGCCGAGCTCAGCTTGTTGCCGATGAACAGGTCGTCGACGATGGTCTGCATCTCCACGTCGTTGAGGCAGACGTGGCCGCCCCAGTATTTCTCGAAGGCAAGAAAGCGCGGTCCTTCGGTGTCGACGTTCGCATAGACATGGTGCTTCTTCTCCCACAGGGTGTTGGCCGGGTTGAGGTTCTCGAAGTTCTGCACCAGCCAGGCGCCGTCGAACTTGCCGGCGCCGATGTCGCTGGCCAGCGCGGTCAGCCCGCCGCCGTAGCGCATCGGATTCTTGCCGCGCCAGCCGGCCCAGTATGACAAGGGCGTGCCGGCCAGGATGATGGGGCCGAACAGCTCGGGCCAGACGGCCGCGGTCATCATGATCTGCCAGCCGGCCTGGCAATTGCCGATCACCGCAGGCTTGCCGTGCGCGTCGGGGTGCAGCTCGATCACCTTGCGCAGAAAAGCGGCTTCGGCGCGCATCACGTCCTCGACCGTCTGCCCCGGGATCGGGTTGGGTGTGAAGCCGACGTAGTAGCAGGGGTGTCCGGCAGCCAGCGCGGCACCGATTTCGCTGTCGGGCTTGAAGCCGCCGATGCCCGGGCCATGGCCGGCACGCGGATCGACGACGACAAACGGGCGCCTGGTCTCGTCGCTGGCCACGCCCGGCTGCGGCTGTATGCGAACCAGCCCGTAATTGACCGGGCGCGGCAGCGTGTCGCCGCGCATCACCAGCTCGGCCGCGAAGTTCAGCACGTTGGGCGCGGTTTCCTGCATGTGCGCGCGGTACTGGTTGCCGCGCGCTCGCATGATGTCGGCGTAAAGCACCGCGCGCTGCATGGCGTCGATGCCGTAGTCCAGGGTGTCGCGGGTGAAGGTCGATGGGTTGAACAGCAAGACGCAAATCCTTTCTTCAATACTTAGGTGGGTCGCCGTTCATGGCGACGTTGCTTGCGGCCATGAAGCCGACCACGCTGCTGACATCCTGCCGGCATAAGGATGCGACAGGATGACGGCGCCAACTCTCCAAATTCGGATGAAAAACAGCTATAGCCCTTATCCATAAAGCGCAGCATGCTATTAAAAAAGCATACGCAAGCCCAAAGGAGAGCGAGCGGCCATCCGAAACGCGTTGCCACTCAGGCTCTCAGGCATGGCTTACTTCTGCATCACATAGGTGCCTGGGGCGGCGCCCAGCGTTTTTCCGCTGCCGCTCTTGCCGCCCATGGGCGGGGGCGCCACCTGGGCGCTGGCGTTGTGCGCCAGCCAGGCGCTCCAGGCCGGCCACCACGAGCCCTCATGCATGGGCGTCTCGGCCTGCCACTGGTCGGGGTTGCGGTAGCGGGCGCCTGCCTTGCGCGTGGCAATCTGGTAGCTGCGCCTGGGCCGCCCCGGCTCACTGACGATGCCCGCGTTGTGGCCGCCGCTGGTGAGCACGAAGCTGATGTCGGAGTCATTGAGCAGGTGAATCTTGTAGACCGAGCGCCATGGCGCCACATGGTCGCGCAGCGTGCCGACGACGAACAGCGGCACGCGGATGTCGGCCACCGTCACCGGCTGGCCATCGACCTGCCAGCGGCCTTCGGCCAGGTCGTTGTTCATGTAGAGGTGGCGCAGGTATTCGCTGTGCATGCGATACGGCATGCGTGTGGTGTCGGCGTTCCAGGCCATCAGATCTACCAGCGAGCCGCGCTCGCCCAGCAGGTATTCACGCACACGCCGCGACCAGATCAGGTCGCGCGAGTTGAGCATCTGGAACGAGGCGGCCATTTGCCAGCCTTCCAGGTAGCCCTTGCGCCACATGCCAGCCTCCAGCCAGGCGAGCTGGCTGTCGTCGACAAACAGCTTGACCTCACCCGATTCGCGGTAGTCGATCTCGGATGCCAGCAGCGTCAGGCTGGCCAGGCGCTCGTCGCCGTCGCGCGCCATGGCCGCCGCCGCGGTGGCCAGCAGGGTGCCGCCCAGGCAGTAGCCCACGGCCTGCACCCGGTGTTTTGGAACGATGGTGCCCACGGCGTCCAGCGCCGCCATCACCCCCAGCTGCCGGTAGTCGTCCAGGCCCAGGTCGCGGTCGTCCGCGTCGGGGTTTTTCCAGGAGATGATGAAGACGGTGTGGCCCTGAGCGACCAGGTAGCCGACCATGGAGTTGTGCGGCGACAGGTCGAGGATGTAGTACTTCATCACCCACGAGGGCACGATCAGCACTGGCTCGGCCCCTACCTTGCGCGTGGTTGGCGCGTACTGGATGAGTTCGATCAGGCGGTTGCGCAGCACCACCTTGCCGGGCGTGACCGCCACGTCCTTGCCGACTTCGAACCCCTCGGCGCCAGCCGGCCCCTTGCCGGTGAGCTGGCGCTGCGCGTCGTCCAGGAAATTCATCGCGCCCCGCCATAGATTGAGGCCGCCGCTGCTGGCGGTGGCGCGCAGCACTTCGGGGTTGGTGGCAATGGCGTTGGCGGGCGACATCATGTCCAGCCACTGGCGCGCGGCAAATTCGACCATATTCTCGTGGTGCTCGGACACGCCGCGCACGTCGGTGGTGGCCTCTTTCCACCATTGCTGCTGCAGCAAAAAGCCCTGCTGGATCAGGTTGAACGGCCACTGCTGCCAGGCGGGATCGGCAAAGCGCCGGTCATGCTCCAGCGGCTCGACGCAGGCGGGGCAACTGGCCTGCAGGCCGGACTGCTGCGCGTAGCGCGCAAACTGCCATTGCTTGCGCCAGGCGTCCAGCCACAGGCTGCGCTGCTTGCCAGGCGACAGCGCCAGGTGCATGGACCAGTCGAACCAGGCCAGGGCACCTGCGGTGGGCGCAGCCCCGGCCGTCAGCCGCGCCCGCGCGGCGTAGGCCAGGTTGTCGATCATGTCCAGAAAGTCCCCCGGCGCCTGGGCTCGCGGCTCTGGCGCCTGGGGTTGCGAAGTGACAAGGTCGTTCATGTGTCGAGTTCCTTGGGTATGGGGCCCTGCGAAAGCGGGGCAGGGCCCGCACGGATGCAGCGTCTCAGGCGTTCATGTCGAGCACGATGCGGCCCTCGATCTGGCCGGCATGCATGCGCGCGAAGATGTCGTTGATGTTCTCCAGCCGGTCGCTGGCAACGGTGGCGGCCACCTTGGCCTGCTCGGCAAACGCCAGCGACTCCTGCAGATCCAGTCGGCTGCCAACAATGGAGCCGCGCACGGTGATGCCGTTCAGCACCATGCCGAAGATGTCCAGCGGAAAGTCGCCTGGCGGCAGTCCGACCAGCGACATGGTGCCGCCGCGGCGCAGCATGCCGGTGGCCTGTGCGAAGGCCTTGGGCGATACCGCCGTCACCAGCGCACCATGGGCGCCGCCGATTTCCTTCTTCAGAAACGCCGCCGGATCGGTGTTCAAGGCGTTCACGGTCACCGTGGCGCCCAGGCGCTCGGCAAGCCTGAGCTTGGTGTCGTCCACATCCACCGCCGCCACGTTCAGGCCCATGGCCCGGGCGTATTGCACCGCCATATGGCCCAGGCCGCCGATGCCCGAGATCACCACCCAGTCGCCCGGCTTGGTGTCGGTCACCTTGAGCCCCTTGTAGACCGTGACGCCCGCGCACAGCACCGGCGCTATCTCGACAAAGCCAACGTTGGCCGGCAGGTGGCCCACGTAGTCGGCGTTGCCCAGCGCGTATTCGGCAAAGCCGCCGTTGACCGAGTAGCCGGTGTTCTGCTGGCTCTCGCACAGCGTCTCCCAGCCGCCCAGGCAGTGCGTGCAATGGCCGCAGGCCGAGTACAGCCATGGAATGCCGACGCGGTCGCCCTCCTTGACATGCTTGACACCGGCGCCCACCGCGGCGACGAAGCCCACGCCCTCGTGGCCGGGAATGAAGGGCGGGTTGGGCTTGACCGGCCAGTCGCCCTCGGCGGCGTGCAGGTCGGTGTGGCAGACGCCGCAGGCCTCGATCTTGACCAGCACGTCACCCGCACCTGGGCGCGGCACTGGCACTTCTTCGATGGCCAGCGGCTGGTCGAAGGCGCGTACGACGGCGGCTTTCATGGTCTTGTTCATCACGAAACTCCTTTTCGGGGGGTGGGTGGAAACTCAACAGGTGTTGCGGCGGGCGTATCAGGCCATTTGCGCGATGGTCTTGCGAAAGCGCGCCAGCGACAGCGCAAACAGCACGGCGCCGATCAGCGCCATCCACAGAAAGGGCTGCCACACGACGTCGATGCCAGCGCCGCGGTAGAGGATGGCCTGGCCGATCTCGACGAAGTGCGTGGTCGGCGCCGCCAGCATGATGGTCTGCACCATCTCGGGCATGCTTTCCCGCGGCGTGGTTCCGCCCGAAAGCATCTGCAGCGGCATGATGGTGAGCACCAGCAACATGCCGAACTGGGCCATGTTGCGCGCCAGCGTCGCCAGAAAAATGCCCATAGACGTGGTGGCAAACAGGCACAGCGCCGCCCCGGTGAAGAACAGCGGCAGCGACCCCTGCACCGGCACCTGCAGCATGGCGCGCACCACCAGGTTGAGCGACAGGGCGGCGGCAGCCAGCACCACCAGCCCCATGGCCCAGATCTTGGACAACATGATCTCGGTCGGCGTCACCGGCATGACAAGCAGGTGCTCGATGGTGCCGTGCTCGCGCTCGCGCAGCAGCGCCGCTCCGGTCAGGATGATGGACAGCAGGGTGATCTGGTTGATGATCTGGTTCAGGCTGCCGAACCAGCTTTTCTCCAGCGCCGGGTTGAAGCGTGCGCGCACGGCCAGCTCCACCGGCGCGGCCGTGCCGACGCGCTGGCGCTGGACGAACTCGCCCACCTCGGCCAGCACGATCTGCTGCACATTGCCGCTGCCAGTGAAGGCCTGGCTCATGCGCGTGGCGTCGACGTTGAGCTGCAGCTGCGGCGCGCGCCCAGCCAGCACGTCGCGCTGCAAGCCCTGGGGCAGGTGCAGGGAGAAGGTGTACAGGCCGGCGTCCATGCCCCGGTCGGCCTCGGTCATGGAGACGAGCCGCGGCGCAATGAACTGGGGCGGGTAGAACGCGCTCACGATGCGCTGCGATAGTGCCGAGTCGTCCTCATCGATGATCGCGATGGGTACGTTGTGCAACGTCTCTGGCATGGCCGTGGCGGCGGTGTAGACCGAGCCGGTGAACACCCAGACGATGAGCACCAGCATCATTGGATCGCGCCACAGGCTCCACAGCTCCTTGACGCCCAGGCGATAGATGTTGACGAGGTGGCGGATGCTGGAGCGCGCGCGGTTCATCTCAACGCTCCTGCTTCTTGAGCAGCACGATGGCCGTGCCGATGATCACCGGCACCGACAGCAGCATGGGCCAGAAGGCGCCCGACAGGTCGGCAAAGTCCAGCGCCTTGCTGAACACTCCGCGGCTGATGGTGATCATGTGGGTGGCCGGGTAGACCTGGCCGATCAGCTTGCCGCTGCCCTCCAGCGAGGACACCGGATCGATCAGCCCGGAGAACTGGGTGGCCGGAATGATGGTGCCGATCATGGCCAGAAACATCGCCGCGATCTGGCTCTTGGTCACCGTGGAGGCCAGCAGGCCCATGCCGGTGGAGACAAAGCCAAACACCAGCGCGGCCAGCGTCAAGGTCACAAAGCTGCCCTTGACCGGCACACCGAACACGGTCACCGCCAGTAAGGCCATCAGCAGGAAGTTGACCATCGCCAGGCCGACGTAGGGTAGCTGCTTGCCGAGCAGAAACTCACTGCGGGTGACCGGTGTGACGTAGAGGTTGGTGATCGAGCCGATCTCCTTCTCGCGCACCACGGCCAGCGCGGTCAGCATGGCTGGCAGCATCAGGAGCAGCATCGGAATCACTGCCGGCACCATGGCCGGCAGGCTTTTCACATCCGGGTTGTAGCGAAAGCGCGTCTCCACCTGGGCGGTGCCGGCCGTGCGCACGCCCATGGCCGCGGCCTGCGTGGCCAGCCAGCTCTGGTGCATGCCCTGCACATAGCCCCGCACGGTTTCGGCGCGCGTGGGCATGGCGCCATCGACCCAGGCGCCGATCTGCACGCCATGGCCGCGCAGCGCGTCGCGCATGAAGCCCTGGGGTATCTCGATGGCCAGCGACAGCTCGCCGCTTTGCATGCGCCGGTCGAGTTCGTCGTAGTCTGTGAGCGCGGGTCGCTCGACGAAGTAGCGCGATCCCGACAACTGCAGCGCATAGTCGCGGCTGAGCGTGGTGTTGTCGCGGTCGAGCACGGCGTAGCGTAGATCCTGCACGTCCATGCTGATGCCAAAGCCGATCACGAACATCAGCAAGATCGAGCCACCCAGCGCCAGCGTCAGGCGAATCGGGTCGCGCCGCAGCTCCAGCGCCTCGCGCCACAGGTAGCTGAGCAGACGCTGCAAGCTGAATGGGGTGCTGCGTGCGGGCGCCGTGGCAACTTCTTGGGTGCTTGCTGCCGGGGCCGAAACCGGCGGCGCATCCTGCGCCTCCTGCGCGCCGCCCTCGGCTTCGACCAGGTAGCCGATGAAGGCTTCTTCCAGCGTCTTCGCACCGCGCTTTTGCACCAGCTTGGCCGGCGCGTCGCTGTCGAGCACCTTGCCCGCGTGCATCATCGACATGCGGTCGCAGCGCTCGGCCTCGTTCATGAAGTGCGTCGAGATGAAGATCGTCACCTGGTCGCGCCGCGACAGCTCGATCAACAGCCGCCAGAACGCATCGCGCGCCACCGGATCCACGCCCGACGTGGGCTCGTCGAGGATCAGCAATTCGGGTTTGTGCACCATGGCTACGGCCAGCGACAGGCGCTGGCGCATGCCCAGCGGCAGGCTGGCGGGCAGGCTGTCCATGGCGCCGGTGAGGTCAAAACGCTCGGCCATTTCCAGCACGCGCTGCGCGATATGGGCCTCGGGCACGTTGAACAGCTGCGCGTGCAGCACCAGGTTTTGCCGTACCGTGAGCTCGCCATAGAGCGAAAACGCCTGTGACATATAGCCCACGCGGCGGCGGGTGTCGATGTCCTTGGGGTCGACCTCATGGCCGAACAGCCAAGCCTGGCCTTCGCTGGCTGGCAGCAGGCCGGTGAGCATCTTCATGGTGGTGGATTTGCCGCAGCCGTTGGAGCCGAGAAAGCCAAAAATCTCGCCGCGGCGGATGCGAAACGACACCTGATCGACGGCGACGAAATCGCCAAAGCGCATGGTGAGATTCTTGGCCTCGATCGCGATGTCGCCGGCATCGGCCTCCAGAGGAGGAATCGTCACCGGCGCATGGCCGTGCTTCTTCTCCGGTGGCAACAGTGCGATGAAGGCCGCCTCCAGCGAGTCGGTCGCCGTGCGTGCGAACAACTCCTGCGGCGTACCGGTGGCCAGCACGCGGCCGTCGTCCATGGCCATCAGCCAGTCAAAGCGCTCGGCTTCGTCCATGTAGGCGGTGGCGACCAGCACGCTCATTTGCGGGCGCTGGCTGCGAATGCGATCGATCAGATCCCAGAACTGCGACCGTGCCAGCGGATCGACGCCGGTGGTTGGTTCGTCGAGGATCAACAGATCGGGGTCGTGGATCAGCGCGCAGCACAGCCCGAGCTTTTGCTTCATGCCGCCCGAGAGCTTGCCCGCCGGGCGGTCGAGAAACCGGTGCAGGCCGGTGGAGCGGGTGAGGTCATCGATGCGCCGGCGCCGCTCGGGCGCATCGTGGCCAAACAGTCGCGCGAAGAACTGCAGGTTCTCTTCGACCGACAAGGTGGGGTAGAGGTTTTTGCCCAGGCCCTGCGGCATGTAGGCGATGCGCGGGCAGACCCGGTTGCGGTGGCTGCGTTCGCGCATGTCGCCGCCGAGCACCCACACCGTGCCGTCCTGAATCTTGCGCGCGCCGGCGATCAGCGACAGCAGGCTCGACTTGCCCACGCCATCGGGCCCGATCAGGCCGACCATGCAGCCCGCTGGCAGGGCCTGGTCGATCCCGGCGAGAGCGCACCGCTTGCCGTAGTGCAGGCCAACGCCGCTGAGCCGGATGACCGGTTCGAGCTGTGCTGAGGTCACCATGAAATCAGCTCCCACCCACGGCCGTTGTACGCGGATCCAGCGCCAGTGAAGCCGGCCACTGGGCGTTGGAGTCCAGCTTGAGCCAGGCAACGCCCGGCACTCCGGTCTTGACCTGCTCGATGTAGCGCTGCAGCAGCTGCGGCGCGATCTGCGCGCGCACGCGGAACATCAACTTCTGGCGCTCGCTGGCCGTCTCCACCGTCTTGGGCGTGAACTGCGCCTGGCTGGCGACGAATGACACCTGGGCCGGGATCACCGTGCCAGGCATGGCGTCGAGCACGATCCGCACCTCGCTGCCCAGCGCGATGCGCCCGGCCACGGTTTCGGGCACGAAGAAGGTCATATAAACATCGGATAGATCGAGCAGATTGAGCACGCGCCCGCCCGCGCCCAGCACCTCGCCCGGTTGCGCCACGCGCACCTGCACGCGGCCGTCGCGCGGGGCCGTCAACACGGCATCTTTCATGTCGGCGTCAATGCGCTCGATGCTGGCCTGCGCGGCGTCGACCTGCGCCTTGGCGCCGGTGACCTGGGTGCGGGCCGCTTCGGTGGCGGCGCGTGCGGCATCGACCTGGGCCTTGGCCGCCGTCACCGCCGCCTGCGCGCCGCGCATGCGGGTGCGGTCGTCGTCCAGCTCCTGCTGCGACGAGGCGCCGTCGCGCGACAGGTCGGTGGAGCGTGCCAGGCGTCGCTGGGCGGCATCCAGCTCGCTTTCGCGCAGCAGCACCTGTGCCTGCATGGAGCGCAGGTCGCTCTCGCGCAGCGCCACCTGGGCATGCGCCGTGGCCACGCCATGCTGGGCCTGTGCATGGCGCGCCACGGCCTCGGAGCGCTGGGCCTGCAGCGAGGCCATGTCCATGCGCGCCAGTACGTCACCGGCCTTGACGAAGGTGCCTTCGGCCACCTGCACCTCGGCCAGGCGGCCGGGCAGCTTGGTGGCCACGTCGATCCCGGTGGCCTCGATGCGGCCGTTGCCGTGCACGAAGCCTTCGCCCGGGCCCTGGTCGCGCGTGGCATTCCAGGCCATGTAAGCGCCGCCAGCGAGCAGCGCGATGGCGGCAGGGACAAGCCATTTTTTCAATGTTGCGTTCATGGTGTCATTCCTCGGATTTCTGGAGCGGCAAGGGAAGCGGGGCGAGCGTGCGCGAGCCGCCGCCCAGCGCCGCGTACAGGCGCAGCCGCGCAGTCAGCAAGGCATGCTCGGCCTGTACCACCTGCTGCTGCGTGGCGAGCAGGTCGCGTTCGGCATCCAGCACCTCGAAGTAGCGCGCCGCGCCGGCCTCGTAGCGCCGGCCGGCCAGGCGCGCACGCTCGGTCAGCGTGTCCTCGGTGGCACGCAGGGTCTGCAATTGCTCTTGCAAGGACTGGCCTGCGGCAAGCGCATCGGCCACGTCGCGGAACGCGGATTCGATGGCCTGCTGGTATTCGTTCAGCGCCTGTTCGCGCTGCACCTGGGCGAGCTCCAGGTTGGCCTGGCGGCGCCCGCCATCGAAGATGGGCAGCGATACGCTGGGCGCGAATGTCCAGGCGCGGCTGCCGGAGGCAAACAGGCCATCGAGATCAGCACTGGCCGTGCCTGCCATGGTGGTGAGGGCGATGCGCGGGAAGAACATAGCGCGCGCGGCGCCAACGCGGGCGTTGGCGGCCTGCAGCTGACGCTCGGCAGCGACGATGTCGGGGCGGTTTTCCAGCAACTGCGAGGGCAGGCCGGGCGCCACGGGCGGCAGCGGTGCCAGCGCGGACAGCGGTTGCGTCTCCGGCGCCAGGCTCAGGCCTGGCTCACCCACCAGCAGGCCCAGCGCATGCAGCTGCGTGCTGCGCTGCAGCTGCAACTGCGTCACCAGGGCGCTGGCCTGTTGCCACAGCAGCTCCACCTGCACGAAGTCCAGTTTGGATGACGAGCCCACCTCGACTCGGCGCGCGAAGCGTCGGCGCGCCTCGGTGCGCGTGGCCAGCGCCTGATCGGCCAGCTGAATGCGGTGGTCGAGCTCGCGCACCGAGAGCCAGCCGTCCGCCACCTGGGCGACAAGCATCAAGGTCGTGGCGCGTTGGCCGTCGGCGCTTGCCAGGTAGGTTTGCAGTGCGGCTTCGTTCATGTTGCGCACGCGACCCCACAGGTCTATCTCCCAGCTGGTAAAGCCCACGCCCAGCTGGTGTTGGCTGGAAACGATGGGCCGGCCCGTGAAGTTCAGGTCGCCTGGCACGCGTGTGCGCTGCGAATCCAGGCCCAGGCCCACTGCCGGCACGCGGTCGGCGCGCGAAATGCCGTAGGCGGCACGCGCCTGCTCCACGCGCAGCATGGCGGCGCGCAGGTCACGGTTGTTGGCCAGGGCCTTGGTGATCAGCGCTTGCAGTTCGGGTTCGGTGAAGTAGTCGCGCCAGGCCAGCTCGCCCACCTGGCTCGCGTCGGCCGGGCTTGCGCTTGAGAACTGGGCTGGAATCTGCGCTGCAGGAGTCTGGTATCCGGGGGCCAGCGTGGTGCAGCCGGCCAGGGCCCACAGTGTGCCGGCAACCAGGGCACCGGCCGGCAGGCGCTGCGCCCAGGCGCCGCGACCGGCAGCAGCCGGGCGCCGGCGGGCAATGGAAAACGGGAAGTCGTTCATAGGCTTTGATCTTTATAACAACCGACCAGTCGGTAATTAATATACCATCGACACCGCTGCAGCACCAGCCCTGAAAGATCACAATGCCCCACATGAGCGATAGCGAAATCAACCTGCCCAAACGCAGGCTGCGCCTGGCCCCCGAGGCGCGCGTGCCCTTGATACTGGATGCGGCGCTGCAGGAGTTTTCGCGCCGCGGCTTCAGCGCCGCGCGCATGGACGACATAGCGCAACGCTGCGGGCTGTCCAAGGGCGGGCTTTACGCGCATTTCGATAGCAAGGACGCGATCTTCAAGGCGCTGCTCGATCGCACCCTGCACCGCACGGATTGGGCGCGGATGCCGCAGCTGGCGGCCGGCGCGGGCACGCGCGCCGTCGCCGAGTGGATCGTTGACCACCTGCGGGCCGCGCTGCTGGCGCCGGACGTGATCACGCTGCTGCGGCTATTGATTCCGGAGCGCGAGCGCGTGCCGCTGCGCGTGGATGAATGGAAAAACCTGACCCAGCTGAACACGCAGCACGTGACGGCGGTGATCAGCGAGAACCTGAAGGCCAGCGGCAGGCAGGACAGCGTGCTGGCGCGCCACCCCTGGCTGGCGCTGTCGCCCATGGTGCATGTGCTGCTGTGGCATGCGGTGTTTGGCGAGGGCAGCGATCCCGATCCAGATTTTCATCAGGCGCATGTGGACATGCTGTGCGAGCTGTTGGCGTGATGCCGATGCGGCATGGGGGTGGAAGTCCTGCACGGCGCCCCCAGCTGCAGTAGGCTTACCTGTTCACCCTTCTATCGCCATGCATGAAGTCACCGCAGAGCCCGCCGCCGTGGACGGGCAGTTCGTCCAGTTTCCCGGCTCGCCGTTCCAGCTGTTCCAGCCCTATCCGCCCGCCGGCGACCAACCCGAGGCGATTGCCAGGCTGGTGGAGGGCGTGCAGGACGGCGAGGTGTTCCAGACCCTGCTGGGCGTGACCGGCTCGGGCAAGACCTTCACCATGGCCAATGTGATCGCCCGGATGGGCCGGCCGGCCATCGTGTTCGCGCCTAACAAGACGCTGGCGGCGCAGCTGTACTCGGAGTTTCGCGAGTTCTTTCCGAAAAACGCGGTGGAGTATTTCGTCAGCTATTACGACTACTACCAGCCCGAGGCCTATGTGCCGCAGCGCGACCTGTTCATAGAGAAGGACAGCGCCATCAACGAGCATATCGAGCAGATGCGTCTGTCGTGCACCAAGAGCCTGCTGGAGCGGCGTGATGTGGTCATCGTCGCCACGGTGTCGGCCATCTATGGCATTGGCAACCCCGAGAGCTACCACCGCATGATCATGACGCTGCGCGCGGGCGACAGGTTGAGCCAGCGCGATGCCATAGGCCAGCTGATACGCATGCAGTACCAGCGCAATGAACAGGACTTTTCGCGTGGCAAGTTTCGTGTGCGCGGAGACACCATCGACGTTTTTCCGGCCGAGCATTCGGAGTTGGCCGTGCGCATCGAGCTGTTTGACGACGAGGTGGAGAGTCTGCAGCTGTTCGATCCGCTCACTGGGCGCGTGCAGCAGAAGATTCCGCGCTTCACGGTCTACCCCAGCAGCCACTATGTGACGCCGCGCGACGTGGTGCTGGGGGCGGTGGAGACCATCAAGGAGGAGCTGCGCGAGCGCCTGGCTTTCTTTGCCGGGGAGGGCAAGCTGGTCGAGGCCCAGCGGCTGGAGCAGCGCACCCGCTTCGACCTGGAGATGCTCAGCGAGGTGGGGCACTGCAAGGGCATCGAGAACTACTCGCGCCACCTGTCCGGAGCGCAGCCGGGCGAGCCGCCGAGCACGCTCACCGACTACCTGCCGCCGGATGCACTGATGTTCCTCGATGAGAGTCATCAGATGATCGGCCAGCTCAACGCCATGTACAACGGCGACCGCTCGCGCAAGACCACGCTGGTCGAGTATGGCTTTCGCCTGCCCTCGGCGCTGGACAACCGGCCGCTCAAATTCGAGGAATTCGAAGGCCGCATGCGCCAGGTGATTTTTGTCTCGGCCACGCCGGCTGACTACGAGAAGCAGCATTCCGGCCAGGTGGTGGATCAGGTGGTACGGCCCACGGGGCTGGTCGATCCCGAGGTGGAGGTACGCCCGGCCACCCACCAGGTGGATGACGTATTGCAGGAGATTCGCCTGTGCGTGCAGCAGCGCCAGCGCGTGCTCATCACCACCCTGACCAAGCGCATGGCCGAGCAGCTGACCGACTATCTGTCCGACAACGGTGTCAAGGTGCGCTACCTGCACTCGGATGTGGACACGGTGGAGCGCGTGGAGATCATTCGCGACCTGCGCCTGGGGGCGTTCGACGTGCTGGTGGGCATCAATCTGCTGCGCGAAGGCCTGGACATTCCGGAAGTCTCGCTGGTGGCAATTCTGGATGCCGACAAGGAGGGCTTTTTGCGCGCCGAGCGCAGCCTGATCCAGACCATAGGCCGGGCGGCGCGCAATTTGCACGGAAGGGCCATCCTGTATGCAGACCGCGTGACCGACTCCATGAAGAAGGCCATTGGCGAGACCGAGCGTCGGCGTGCGCGGCAACTGGCCTACAACCAGGCGCATGGCATCACGCCGCGTGGCATCGTCAAGCAGGTGCGCGACCTGATCGACGGCGTTTACAGCGACAAGGCCGGTCAGGAGGCGCTGCGCCTGGAACAGGAGGCTCAGCGCCACGCCGAGCTCGACGAGATGTCCGAAAAGGACATTGCGCGCGAGATCAAGCGGCTGGAAAAACGCATGTTGGAGCATGCGCGCAACCTGGAGTTCGAGCAGGCGGCGCGCGTGCGCGACGAGCTGGCGCATCTGAAGGACAGGGTGTTCGGCGCCCATGGCGGCGACCAGGTGCCGGCGTAGTGACCTGGCGGGTGATTACGCGACTTTCCAGTCTATTTACCCGACAGAATTACTTGGGTTTGTGTTATACTCCCACAAACTACTCAACTAATCAGCCCATTACGCACGGGGGCCTCGGGGTGGCGGTTTCGGCCGCATGCCTCTGGAGGAGGGCGCGGAGGGTGCCCAGGCGTGGCCTCATGGCGCGCCTTGTGCGTTTCTCTAAAACGAACACGCCTAGACCCTAGGCAAGGAGCTTGGAATGCGACTCACCACGAAAGGCCGTTTTGCGGTCACCGCCATGATTGATTTGGCCCTGCGCCAGAACAACGGCCCCGTCACGCTGGCTGCCATCAGCCAGCGTCAGCAGATCTCGCTGTCGTACCTGGAGCAGCTGTTTGGCAAGCTGCGCCGCCACGAGCTGGTGGAGTCCACGCGCGGTCCCGGTGGCGGATATACGCTGGCGCGCAAGGCTGGCGACATCACCGTGGCCGACATCATCGTCTCGGTGGACGAGCCGATTGATGCCACCCAGTGCGGCGGCAAGGAAAACTGCCTGGGCGAGGCCGGCCGCTGCATGACGCACGACCTGTGGGCCACGCTGAACCAGCGCATGGTCGAGTTTCTGGATTCGGTCACGCTGCAAAAGCTGGTGGACGACCAACTCGCCAAGGGCATCCAGATCGAGGACAGGCCCGTTACGCGCCGCGCGATTTCCACCACGCCGGTGGTCAAGCCGATCCGCGTGAATGCGCCCAACTCGGTGTTTGCCCTGGGCAACGCATTCGCCAAGTCCTGAGAGCCTGAGCCGGCCGTTGGCAGGCCCAGGCCTGCGCCGGGCCGTGACCCGTATTACCTTGTTTGACTTCTGACTCGCGCCAGCCAGAGCCCTGTACTTGAGCCAGCCATGGATATGACACCGCATTTCCCCATTTACCTAGACTACGGCGCCACCACGCCCGTCGATCCTCGCGTCGTGGACGCCATGGTTCCCTGGCTGCGTGAACATTTTGGCAACGCCGCTTCGCGCAGCCACGCCTGGGGCTGGGAGGCCGAGGAGGCCATCGAGAAGGCGCGCGGCCAGGTGGCCGACCTGATAGGCGCTGACCCGCGCGAGATCGTCTGGACCAGCGGCGCCACCGAGTCCATCAACCTGGCCTTGAAGGGTGCCGCCCAGTTCTACAAGACCAAGGGCAAGCACCTGATCACCCTGAAGACCGAGCACAAGGCCGTGCTCGACACCATGCGTGAGCTCGAGCGCCAGGGCTTCGAGGTGACTTACCTGGATGTCAAGGAAGACGGCCTGCTGGATCTGGATGCCCTCAAGGCCGCGATCCGTCCTGACACCATCCTGATCAGCGTGCTGTTCGTGAACAACGAGATCGGCGTGATCCAGGACATTCCCGCCATCGGCGCCCTGTGCCGCGAAAGGGGCATCCTGCTGCATGTGGATGCGGCCCAGGCCACCGGCCGGGTCGAGATCGACATGGCCAGCCTGCCCGTCGACCTGATGAGCATGACGGCGCACAAGACCTACGGCCCCAAGGGCGTGGGTGCGCTGTATGTGCGCCGCAAGCCCCGCGTGCGCCTGGAAGCGCAGATCCACGGCGGCGGCCATGAGCGCGGCATGCGTTCGGGCACCCTGCCCACGCACCAGATCGTGGGCATGGGCGAGGCCTTTCGCATCATCAAACAAGAGATGCACGAGGTGAACGCCAAGGCGCGCGTGCTGCAGCAGCGCCTGCTCGACGGCCTGAAGGACATCGAACAGGTATTCATCAACGGCAGCCTGGAGCAGCGCGTGCCGCAGAACCTGAACATGAGCTTCAACTACGTCGAGGGTGAGTCGCTGATCATGGGCATCAAGGGCCTGGCGGTGTCCAGCGGCTCGGCCTGCACCTCGGCCAGCCTGGAGCCCAGCTACGTGCTGCGCGCCCTGGGCCGCAGCGACGAACTGGCGCACAGCAGCCTGCGCATGACCATAGGCCGCTTCACCACCGAGGAAGAAATCGACTACGCGATCAGCACCATTCGCCACAACGTGGCCAAGCTGCGCGAGCTGAGCCCTCTGTGGGAGATGTACCAGGATGGCGTGGACTTGAGCACCATCCAATGGGCGGCGCATTGAGCGCGCCAGAGCAGATTTGAATCAGGAGAAATACACCATGGCTTACTCGGACAAAGTGATTGACCATTACGAGAACCCGCGCAACGTGGGCTCGTTCGACAAGGGCGACGACAGCGTGGGCACCGGCATGGTGGGCGCGCCCGCCTGCGGCGACGTGATGAAGCTGCAGATCAAGGTGAACGCCGAGACCGGCGTGATCGAGGACGCGCGTTTCAAGACCTATGGCTGCGGCTCAGCCATTGCCTCCTCGTCGCTGGTCACCGAATGGGTCAAGGGCAAGACGCTGGACGAGGCTGCGCAGCTCAAGAACAGCCAGATCGCCGAGGAGCTGGCGCTGCCACCCGTGAAGATCCACTGCTCCATCCTGGCCGAAGACGCAATCAAGGCCGCCGTCAAAGACTACAAGGCCAAGCACGACGCCGTCGTGGAGGCCGCCTGATACCGCCATGGCCATTACGCTGACCGAAGCCGCCGCCCGGCATGTGATCCGCTACCTGGCCCGCAGGGGCAAGGGGTTTGGCGTGCGCCTGGGCGTCAAGACCACGGGTTGCTCGGGCCTGGCCTACAAGCTCGAATACGTGGATGAGCAGGCACCCGAGGACATCGTGTTTGAACAACATGGCGTGAAGGTGCTGATCGACCCCAAGAGCTTGGCGTATATCGACGGCACCGAGCTGGATTTTGTGCGCGAGGGCCTCAACGAGGGCTTCAAGTTCGTCAACCCCAACGAGCGTGACCGCTGCGGCTGTGGGGAGAGTTTCCGCGTCTGACCCTGTCGTGACCGCGTTGACGACCGCAACCGCCATCGCCCGCCGCGCTGGCGGTTTTTTATTGCCATGAATCTTCAATCCGACGATTTCGAACTCTTTGGCCTGCAGCCACGTTTTGCGCAGGATCGCGCCATGCTGGATGCCCGCTGGAAGGACCTGCAGCGCGAGGCCCACCCCGACCGCTTTGCCGCGCAAGGGCCGGCCGCGCAGCGCGTGGCCATGCAATGGTCGGTGCGCATCAACGAGGCCTACCAGCGCCTGAGGGATCCGCTCAAGCGTGCCGCCTACCTGTGCGAGCTGCATGGCGCGCCGATACGCGCCGAGGACAACACGGCCATGCCGGCGGCCTTTCTGATGCAGCAGATGCAGTGGCGCGAGGCGCTGGACGAGGCCACCGGCGCAGCCGAGCTCGACGCGCTGGAGGACGAGACGCAGGCCGCGCGCGGCGCCGCCCTGGCGCGCTGCGGGCAACTCATCGACGTCCGCCAGGATTACGCGGGCGCCGCGCGCGAGGTCAGATCCCTCATGTTCATTGCGCGATTTGCACGGGACATCGATTTGCGCCGTGAGCAACTGGGACAATAGGGCATCTCCCGATTGATCTTCCAGAGGTTCACCTTGTGGCCTGCTGGGACTCTTCATGACAAACATCCATGGCGCTTTTGCAGATTTCCGAACCCGGCCAGTCGCCTGACCCACACCAGCGCCGGATTGCCGTAGGCATAGACCTGGGCACCACGCATTCGCTGGTAGCCGCGGTAAAGAGCGGCGTGGCCGAATGCCTGCCAGACGCCCAGGGCCGGGTGCTGCTGCCCTCGGTCGTGCGTTATCTCCAGGACGGCGGACGCCATGTTGGCCATGAGGCCGCCGCGGCGCAGACGCAGGACCCGGTCAATACCGTGGCCTCGGCCAAGCGCTTCATGGGCCGGGGCCTGGCCGACATCGCCGGGCGCGAGAAGCTGCCCTACGACTTTGTCGCTGCACAGGCCGCCGGCGGCATGCTGAGCCTGTCCACCGTGGCCGGCGTGAAGTCGCCCGTGGAGGTCAGCGCCGAGATCCTGGCCACGCTGCGCTACCGTGCGGAAGACAGCTTCGACAGCGACATCTACGGCGCCGTGATCACCGTTCCGGCCTATTTTGACGACGCCCAGCGCCAGGCCACCAAGGATGCGGCGCGCCTGGCCGGCCTGAACCTGCTGCGCCTGATCAACGAACCCACGGCCGCGGCCATTGCCTACGGCCTGGACAACGCCGCCGAGGGTGTCTACGCCGTGTACGACCTGGGCGGTGGCACCTTCGATATTTCCATACTGCGCCTGACCCAGGGCGTGTTCGAGGTCATCGCCACGGGCGGTGACTCGGCTCTGGGCGGTGACGACTACGACGCGGCTCTTGCCGACTGGGTGCTGCAGCAGCTGGGCCTGCAGGCGCATACGCCCGCCGACAAGGCTGCCGTGCGCCTGGCGGCACGCGCCTGCAAGCAAGGGTTGACGACTACTGAAACTGTAGCGTTCAGCGCTTATTTGGCGGGCGTTGAGGCCAAATTTGATGTTAAAAGCTCCGATTTTGCGGCCGTCACGGCAGCGCTCACCCAGCGCTCGCTGGCCGCCGTGCGCCGCGCGCTGCGCGACGCGCAGATCACACGCGACGAAGTGCGGGGTGTGGTGCTGGTGGGTGGCTCCACGCGCATGCCGCAGGTGCGCGAGGCGGTGGCCGACTTTTTTGGCCGCGAGCCCCTGACCAATCTGAATCCCGACGAGGTCGTGGCCCTGGGCGCGGCCATACAGGCCAACCAGCTGGCCGGCAACAGCACCAGCGGCGACCTTCTGTTGCTCGACGTGATCCCGCTGTCCCTGGGGCTGGAGACCATGGGCGGCCTGGTCGAGCGCATCGTGGCGCGCAACGAAACCATTCCCACCGCCAAGGCCCAGGACTTCACTACCTACAAGGACGGGCAGACGGCCTTGGCCATCCATGTGGTGCAGGGCGAACGCGACCTGGTGCAGGACTGCCGCAGCCTGGCGCGCTTTGAGCTGCGCGGCATACCGCCCATGGCGGCGGGCGCGGCGCGCATCCGCGTGACCTTTACCGTGGACGCCGACGGCCTGCTGAGCGTGAGCGCGCGCGAGCAGGGCAGCGGCGTGGAGGCCAGCATCGACGTCAAGCCATCCTATGGCTTGAGTGATGAAGAGATCGCCCGCATGCTGCAGGACGGCTTTGCCACGGCCGAGCAGGACATGCAGGCGCGCGCCCTGGTGGAGGCACGCGTCGACGCCGACCGCCTGCTGATCGCCACGCAAAGCGCGCTCGACGCCGATGGCGATGTGCTCGCCACCGATGAGCGCACGGCCATAGACGCCCTGATGCGGGCGCTGCGCGCAGTGCTCGACGCGGGGGAGGGCGCGGCCAGCGTCGAGGCCGCCACGGCCGCCCTGGCCAAGGGCACCGAGGCCTTCGCCGCTCAGCGCATGAACCGCGGCATCCGCCAAGCCCTTTCCGGCAAAAACGTCAGCGCGCTTTAACCCATTTCTTTTGCCATGCCCGTCATCAAAATTCTGCCCCACCACGAATACTGCCCCGAGGGCGCCGAGATCAGCGCGAGCGCCGGCACCTCCATCTGCGAGGCCTTGCTGGAGCATGACATCAAGATCGAGCACGCCTGCGACATGAGCTGCGCCTGCACCACCTGCCATGTCATCGTGCGTCAGGGATATGAAACACTCAACGAGGCCGAGGAAGAGGAAGAAGACCTGCTCGATCGTGCCTGGGGCCTGGAGCCGCAGTCGCGCCTGTCCTGCCAGGCCATCCTGGCGCAGCAGGACGTGACCATAGAAATCCCCAAATACACGATCAATCACGCCAGGGAGAACCATTGATGACCCGGCAGATCGTTCTGGACACCGAAACCACCGGCCTGTCCGCGCAGACGGGCGACCGCATCATCGAGCTCGGTTGCGTGGAGCTGGTGAACCGCAAGCTCACCGGCAACAACCTGCACCTGTACCTGAACCCCGAGCGCGACAGCCACGAGGACGCGCTCAAGGTGCACGGCATCAGCAACGAGTTTCTGCGCGACAAGCCCAAGTTTGCCGACTGCGTGCAGGACATCCTGCAGTACCTGCAGGGGGCCGAGCTGATCATCCACAACGCCGGCTTCGACGTCGGCTTTCTGGACAAGGAGCTGGAGCTCGTCGGTCTGCCGCCGCTGGCCACGCATGTGGACAGCATCACCGACACCCTGGCCATGGCCAAGGAGCTGTTCCCAGGCAAGCGCAACTCGCTCGATGCGCTGTGCGACCGCCTGGAGGTGGACAACTCGGGCCGCACGCTGCACGGCGCGCTGCTCGACGCCGAGCTGTTGGCCGACGTGTACATCAACATGACCCGGGGGCAGGACGCGCTCCTGATCATGGACGAAGCGCCTGCCGGCGACGACGGCATCAGGGTCGCCGCCATGGACCTGAGCCGCATCGCGCTGCCCGTGCTGCCCGCCAATGAACAGGAGCTGGCCGAGCACGAAGACCTGCTCACGCAGATCGACAAATCCAGCGGTGGGAAAACAATTTGGCGAACTTTTGTTGGTGGCGAAAAAGCTATGCCATAATCGCAGGCTGTCGCAACAACGACAAACGGGTGATTAGCTCAGCGGTAGAGCACTGCCTTCACACGGCAGGGGTCACATGTTCGATCCATGTATCACCCACCAATTTTCCAGCTTTTGGCCTGTCGGCCATAGGCCCGGGGCGATTAGCTCAGCGGTAGAGCACTGCCTTCACACGGCAGGGGTCACATGTTCGATCCATGTATCGCCCACCAACACAACCCCTTGCAAGGCTTGCCTGCAAGGGGTTTTTTGTTGCCTGATCGCACTGTCTAACATTGTTTGAACGGAGATAACCATGAGTGACTTGGTGGATTGCATCGTCGTGGGCGCCGGCGTGGTGGGTCTGGCAGTAGCACGGGCACTGGCCCTGGATGGGCGCGAGGTCTTGGTGCTGGAGGCGGCGAACGCCATCGGAACCGAAACCAGCTCGCGCAACAGCGAGGTGATACACGCCGGCATCTACTACCCCCAGGGCTCGCTCAAGGCGCGGCTGTGCGTGCAGGGCAAGACCATGCTGTACGACTATTGCGCCGAGCGCGGCGTGCCCTACCAGCGCAGCGGCAAGCTCATCGTGGCCACCGCGCCCGGGCAACTGGCGCAGCTCGACGGCATCCGGCAGCGCGCCGCAGCCAACGGGGTGGATGACCTGCGTTGGCTCACGCGCGAAGAGGCGCGTGCGCTGGAGCCCGCGCTGGAATGCGTGGCCGCGCTGCTGTCGCCCAGCACTGGCATCGTGGACAGCCATGCGCTGATGCTGGCGCTGCTCGGTGATCTGGAGAATGCCGGTGGTCTTTTGGCATTGAATTCGCCCCTGGCGCACGCGCAGTGTGCGCAAGACGCTATACATATTGAAGCTAAAGACGGCACCCGTATCAGCGCCCGCACGGTGGTGAATGCGGCCGGCCTGCATGCGCCCGGTCTGGCGCGCTGCTTTGCGGGGCTCGATCCTGCCCTGGTGCCGCAGGCGGCCTACGCCAAGGGCAATTACTTCACGCTGTCGGGCCGCGCGCCGTTCAGCCATTTGATCTACCCCGTGCCCGAGGCTGCCGGCCTGGGCGTGCACTTGACGCTGGATCTGGGCGGCCAGGCCAAGTTCGGGCCCGACGTGCAATGGGTAGATGGCCCCGATGACCTGGTGGTGGACGCCAGCCGCGGCCAGGCCTTTTATGCCGAGGTGCGCAAATACTGGCCTGGCCTGCCTGACGGTGCGCTGGCAGCCGGCTATGCCGGCATACGCCCGAAGATCCACGGTCCGCAGGAGCCGGCGGCGGATTTTCTGATCCAGGGGCCGCGCCAGCATGGCGTGGCCGGACTGGTGAATCTGTTTGGCATCGAATCTCCGGGTTTGACCAGCGCCTTGGCGATTGGTGCGCATGTGGCCGACATACTGCGCTAAGATGACGCATCCGCCCTCGTGCCTCCCATGTATGGCGTCTTCCCGTTGTTTCCTGCTATGAAAGGCTTGTTCATGTCCTCCGTATCCGAAACCGTTTCCACATCCCAGGGTGAACTCGAAAAGCTGGTCGGCGACCTGCGCGGCCTGCTGGCCAGCCGCGATCTGGACGGCATTCCCGAGATCAAGCAACTGCGCCAGCGCCTGGACGACGGTATCCAGACCGTGCGCGATGCCACGGTGCGTGCGGCGCAGCAGGCGGCCGACCAGGCCAGGGACGCCGCCCGTGCCGCCGACCGTTACGCCCATGACGAACCCTGGCGCGTGGCCAGCGCCGCGCTGGCCGTAGGGGCCTTGGTGGGTTTTTTGCTGGCGCGCCGCTGATCCGTCGATGGCGCGTGTCAACTGGGCCGGGTTGCTGAACCTGCAGGGCCTGGCCGGGCGCTGGCGCTCGGCCATGGGCGAGGGCGCAACCGCTGTCGAAGACCGCATGGAGCTGGCGCGGCTGGAGTGGGCGGACCACAAACGCCGTCTGGCTCTGCTGGCGTTGCTGCTGGTCGTCTTTGGCGTGCTGGCCGTGGTGGCCTTGTTGCTGCTGTCCGCGGCGGTGCTGGTGCAGTTCTGGGACACGTCGCAGCGCGCCCTGGCGGCCTGGTTGCTGGCGGGCCTGTGGTTAGTCGCCTGTGGCGCGGTGTTGGCCGTCTTGCTGTCGATGGCACGCAAGACGCGCAGCGCGTTTGCGCTCACGCGCCGCGAGCTGGCGCAGGACTGGCGCGTGATCAAGGAGCAGCTGTGATGCCCGGCACAACCCCCACACCGACCCCCGCGCAGCAACAGGTGCTCGACCGCATCCATGCGCAGCGCGAGCGCCTGGTCAAGCGCCGCCAGGCCATGCGCCAGGCGCGTGCGGCTGCGGCCACGCAGGGGCGGGTGGATCCCAATGATCCCCTGCTGACGCGCTTGCTGACGTTTGCACGGCTGCACCCTCTGGCGCTGGGCGCGGTTGCGGGCATTGCCGCATTGGCCGGGCCGAATCGCGTGCTGCGCTGGGTGGGCGTGGTGCTTCCGGCCATTGCGCGCATGCGGCGCGGCTGATTGCCGGCGTTTCAATCCAAGGGCTGCAGACGCGGCCCTTTGCTATTTCAGCGCATGGCCTGGTCAGCGCATGGCCTGGATGGCGCGTGCGGCGCGGCCGATCAGGGTCGGGCCCTCGTAGATCAGGCCGGTGTAGATCTGCACCAGGTCGGCGCCCGCGCGGATTTTGCTCACCGCGTCCTCGGCGCTCATGACGCCGCCCACGCCGATGATGGGGAAGGCCGGCCCCAGCGCGGCGCGCAGCTGCGCGATGACGGCGTTGCTCGCCGCCAGCACCGGTGCGCCGCTCAGGCCGCCGGTTTCTGCGGCATGGGGCAGCCCCTGCACCGCGTCGCGGCTGATGGTGGTGTTGGTGGCGATCACGCCGTCCATGCCGTGGCGTTGCAGCGTGGCGGCAATCACGCTCACTTGCTCCTCGCTCAAGTCCGGGGCGATCTTCACAAAGATGGGTACGCGCCGGCCCTGGGCGGCAGCGAGCTTTTCACGGTGCCCGGCCACGGCGCCAAGCAGGCCGTCCAGCGCCTCGTCGCTTTGCAGCGCGCGCAGGTTCTGCGTGTTGGGCGAGCTGATGTTCACCGTCACATAGTCGGCATGCGGGTACACGCCCTCCAGGCAGGTCAGGTAGTCGCGCGTGGCGTCCTCGATGGGCGTGCTGGCGTTCTTGCCGATGTTCAGGCCCAGCAGCAGCGGCTTGCCCTGCCGGCGCACCTGGGACTGTTGCACGTTGGCGATGAAGGCGTCCAGCCCCTCGTTGTTGAAGCCCAGGCGGTTGATCAGGGCGCGCGCCTGGGGCAGGCGGAACATGCGCGGCTTGGGGTTGCCCGGCTGGCCCTTGGGCGTGACGGTGCCCACCTCGACGAAGCCAAAACCCATGGCGGCCAGGCCGTCAATGCAGCGCGCGTTCTTGTCCAGGCCGGCGGCCAGACCCACGCGGTTGGGAAAACGCAGGCCGGCTAGCGTGACGGGGTCGCTCACGGTGTCGTTGCACCAGGCCCATTGCAGCGGCGTGCGCTGGCCGCGGGCCAGCATGTCCATGGTCAGTTCGTGGGCGGCTTCGGCATCCATGCCGAACAGAAAAGGGCGGGCGAGGGCGTAGGGAAGTAGGGACATGGAGATAATTCAAGGTTCACTCCCGATTTTCTCCCATGACTGCACCCACCACGCTTTCCCAAGACGAACTCAAGACCCTGGTCGGCCAGGCCGCGCTGCACTATGTGGTGCCCGGCGAGATCGTGGGCGTGGGTACGGGCTCCACTGTCAACAAGTTCATAGACGCGCTGGCGATGATCAAGGACAGCATTCGCGGCGCGGTGTCGAGCTCCGAGGCCAGCACCGCGCGCCTGCAGGCGCTGGGCATACCGGTGTTTGATGCCAACGAGGTCGAGCGCCTGTCGGTCTACATCGACGGCGCGGACGAGATCGACGGTGCCGGCTATATGGTCAAGGGCGGCGGCGCGGCGCTGACGCGCGAGAAGATTGTGGCCGCACTGGCCGAGCGCTTTGTCTGCATCGCCGACGAGTCCAAGCTGGTGCCGGCGCTGGGGGCCTTCCCGCTGCCGGTGGAGGTGATCCCGATGGCGGCGGCGCAGATCGCGCGGCGTTTTGCCGCCATGGGCGGCCAGGCCACGCTGCGCTGCAAGGATGGCCAGCCGTTGGTGACCGACAACGGCCAGCATATCCTGGACGTGCGCGGCCTATCGATTGCCGAGCCGCTGGCCTTCGAGAGCCAGGTCAACCAATGGCCTGGCGTGGTCACCGTGGGCGTTTTCGCGCACCAGAAGGCCCATGTCTGCCTGCTGGGCACGGCGCAGGGCGTGCGCACGCTGCAGTTCTGAACGGTTCTAAAAGATGATGCCGGCCGGGTTGGACGGCGACTTGCCTGTCGCGGGTGCCGGCGCCGGGCGTGCCGCCGGTGTCGCGGCGGCAGGTGCTGCGGTTTCCGTGGCCGGTGCCGCCGGTTTGGCTGCCACCAGCGGCGTCGGCGCCGGGCGGCGGTAGCTGGGCGGCAGCTGCGACTGCGCGGGGTAGCCGGCGGCGTCCAGGTACTGGCTCCACTCGCTGTCGGAAAAACCCTTGAGCTGCTGGCCGCCTATGGTGCCGAACGGCAGGCTGGCCACGCCGCTCAATTGCTTGAGCGCGTCTATGTCTTCGTTGCTGGTGATGGTGCGCTCGGTGAAGGGCACGCCACGGTTGATGAGCAGGTTGCGCGCGCTGTTGCAGGGCTGGCAGTCGTTGCCGGTGTAGAGCGTGACGGGAAAGCGCGCCGCCACCTGGCGCAGCTGATAGGGCAGGGCGTCATTGGCATTGCCGCCGCGCTGGCCGCTGCCCGCCTGTGCCGCTTCGGCGCCGCCACTGGGTGCGCGGTCGGAGAACGTGACCTTGCCGTCGGGCCCGACGATGCGGTAGACCTGCTGGGCCTGCGCGGCCGTGGCCAGGGCGACGAGGGTGGCGCAGGTGGCGACAAAGCGGAGGATGGTCATGCGGCGAATCCTGTGCGGTTCTCAAAAACAATAGCTGCTTGCGCTGATATCTGGCTGGTTTAACGCTGAAAATAGTTTAAATACCTTGGTAGACAAGCGCAAGCAGCTCACTTTTTATCAGGCCATGCCCTGGTGGCGCAGCAAGGCGTCCAGCGTGGGCTCCCGGCCGCGGAAGGCCTTGAAGGATTCCATGGCCGGGCGGCTGCCGCCGGCCTCCAGAATGGCCTGGCGGTAGCGCCGGCCGGTCTCCAGGCTGGGCACGCCGTCGGCGCCGGTGGTTTCCTCGAAGGCGGCGTAGGCGTCGGCGCTCAGCACCTCGGCCCATTTGTAGCTGTAGTAGCCGGCCGCGTAGCCGCCGGCGAAGATATGGCTGAAGGTGTGGGCCGTGCGGCTGAAGGCCGGCGGCGTCAGCACCGCCACCTCGGCGCGCACGCGCGCCAGCAATGCCAGCAGGTCGCCCTGCGGCTCATGCTCGGTGTGCAGCAGCATGTCGAACAGCGCAAACTCGATCTGGCGCAGGGTCTGCATGCCGGCCTGGTAGTTCTTGGCGGCGATCATCTTGTCGTAGAGGGCGCGCGGCAGCGGCGCGCCGCTGTCCACATGGGCCGTCAGGTGCTTGAGCACCTCCCATTCCCAGCAGAAGTTTTCCATGAACTGGCTGGGCAACTCCACCGCATCCCACTCCACGCCGCTGATGCCCGAGACATCGCGCTCGTTCACATGGGTCAGCATGTGGTGCAGGCCATGGCCGAACTCGTGGAACAGGGTGATCACGTCGTCGTGGGTCAACAGGGGCGGCTTGCCGTCAACTCCTTGCGCGAAGTTGCACACCAGATAGGCCACGGGCGTCTGCAGCCGGCCGGTGTCGGGGCGCAGCCAGCGCGTGCGCGCGTCGTCCATCCAGGCGCCACCGCGCTTGCCGGCACGCGCGGGCTGGTCCAGGTAGAACTGGCCCACCAGCTTGCCGTCACGCTCGATCCGGTAGAACTCCACGGCCTCATTCCACACCGGCGCCTGGTCGCGGCGTATCGCCACCTCGAACAGGGTCTCGACGATCTTGAACAGGCCGGCCAGCACCTTGGGCGCCGTGAAATATTGTTTCAGCTCTTGCTCGCTGAAGGCATAGCGCGCTTCCTTGAGCTGCTCGGAGATATAGGGCCAGTCCCAGGCCTGCGGATCCTGCAGGCCCAGCTGCTCGGCCGCAAAGGCGCGCAGGTCGGCCACGTCTTTCTCGGCAAAGGGCCGGGCGCGCTGGGCCAGGTCGCGCAGGAAGTGGGTGACCTGCTCCGGCGTGTGCGCCATCTTGGGCACCAGCGATACCTGGCCGAAATTCTCGTAGCCCAGTAGCTGCGCCTCTTCCCTGCGCAGCGCCAGGATCTCGGTCATGACGGCGCTGTTGTCAAAGCGTTTCGCATCGCCCTCGGCCTGATCCGAGGCGCGCGTGACATAGCCGTGATACAGCCGCTCGCGCAGCGCACTGCTCTTGGCGAACTGCATCACCGGCAGGTAGCAGGGCATCTTCAGCGTGAGCTTGTAGCCCGGCTTGCCCTCGTCTTCAGCCGCGGCGTGCGCGGTCAGGGCCACGTCGGCGGGCAGGCCTTCGATCTCCTCGGCGCTGGCGTAGTAGGCGTAGGCGTCGGTGGCGTCCAGCGCGTTTTCGCTGAATTTTTGCTGCAGCTCGGCCTGGCGCTCCTGGATGGCGGCGAAGCGCTCCTTGGCCGCGCCTTGCAGCTCGGCGCCCGAGAGCACGAAGTTGCGCATGGCGTTGCTGCGCGCCTGGCGCTGCTCGGCGTTAAGCGTCGCCGGGTCTATGGCCTTGTACTTGGCGTACAGGCGCTCGTCGGCGCCCAGGCGCGTCCAGAACTCGGTCACGCGCGGCAGGGCGGCGTTGTAGGCGGCACGCAGCTCGGGCGTGTCGGCCACGCTGTTCAAGTGGCTCACCGCACCCCAGGCGCGGCCCAGCTCCTCGGTGGCCACGTCCAGCACGCGGGCGATTGAGCCCCACTGCGCGGGAAAGTCGGGCGCGGTGACGCTGGCCAAGGCCGCGTCGGCGCGTGCCAGCAGCTGATCCACGGCGGGCGCCACGTCGGCGGGGGTGATGCGGTCGAACGGGATCTGGCCCGAGAAGTCGAGGAGGGGATTGCTCATGCGGGTTTAGATGGCGGCAGTGGGAGCGGGTTCAAGCAGCGATCGATCAACTACAGGCGCTCGGCCGCTTCAAGGGTGTTGACCAGCAACATGGTGATGGTCATGGGGCCGACGCCGCCGGGAACGGGGGTGATCCAGCCCGCGACCTGCTTGACGCCGTCAAAATCCACGTCGCCGCAGAGTTTGCCCGCGTCGTTGCGGTTCATGCCCACGTCGATGACCACGGCGCCGGGCTTGACCATGTCGGCCGTGAGCACATTGCGCTTGCCCACGGCGGCGACCACGATGTCGGCCTGGCGCGTCATGGCGGCAAGATCTGCCGTGCCGCTGTGGCAGACGGTGACGGTGGCGTTGGCGGCCAGCAGCATCATGGCCATGGGCTTGCCGACGATGTTGCTGCGGCCTATGACCACGGCGTGCTTGCCACGCAGATCCTGCATGCCGATCGATTCAAGCATCTTCATGCAGCCGTAGGGCGTGCAGGCCTTGAAACCGACCTCGCCCACCATCAGCGCGCCGGCGCTGGCGACGTGAAAGCCGTCCACATCCTTCAGGGGCGAGATGGCCTCGATGACCTTGTGGTCGTCAATATGCTTGGGCAGCGGCAGCTGCACCAGGATGCCCTGGATGGCGGGGTCGTTGTTCAGCGCCGCCACGCGCGCCAGGAGCTGTTCTTCGGTCAGCGTGGCGTCGTACTTTTCGAGTACCGAGTGAAAGCCCACGTCCTCGCAGGCCTTGACCTTGTTGCGTACATAGACTTGGGATGCCGGGTTGTCGCCCACCAGCACCACGGCCAGACCTGGGGTGATGCCACGCGCCTTCAGGGCTTGCGTGCGTTGGGCGACTTGCGCGCGCAGTTGGCGCGAGAGGGCGTTGCCGTCTATCAGTTGGGCGGTCATTGTTGAACTAATCCGGAATACAAATGAAAAAGCCGCCTGGCGCTTTTTTGGCGGGCGCAGGCAGCTATGAATAAAGGAGTAATCAAGCCTTGGCGGTGGTCTGCCCCAGGGCAATTTTCAGCAGGTCGGCCACGGTGTTGGCGTTGAGCTTTTCCATGATGTTGGCGCGGTGCGCCTCGACGGTCTTGATGCTGATGCCCAGATCGTCGGCGATCTGCTTGTTCAAGCGGCCGGCGACGATGCGCTCGAGCACCTGGGCCTCGCGGCCGGTGAGCTTGGACAGAAGCGCATCGCGGCTGGCGGCCTGCTGGTGGTCGGTGAAGGCCTCGCGGGCATGATCGAGCATGCGCTCCACCAGGCCCAGCAACTCCTGCTCGTCAAACGGCTTCTGGATGAAATCCAGGGCGCCCTTCTTCATGGTGTTGACGGCCATGGGCACGTCGCCATGGCCGGTGATAAAGACGATGGGCAGGGGCGACTTGCGTTCCAACAGCCTATCTTGCAGCTCCAGCCCGGTCATGCCGCCCATGCGGATGTCCACGATCAGGCAGGCCACTTCACGCGGGTCGTAGCGGGTCAGGAAAGACTCTGCCGAATCGAAGCACCGAACGCGGTAATCCTTGCCCTCCAGCAGCCACTGAAGTGAATCGCGGACGGCTTCATCGTCATCGACGACATAGACGGTACCTTTTTTCGGAATCAAGCTCATGCAGTAGTCCTTGGATATGTCGTTGCTGCTGAAGTAATAGCACTATCGCCTGTATTGGCGAGTGGCAACCAGAAAGAAAACCGACAACCGGTAACCTCTGTTGCATTGTAGAGGTTCTCCGCGGCCATCCTTCCCTGGTGCGATTCGACAATGCTGCGGCACAAATTTAAGCCTATCCCCATACCCTCGCTCTTGGTGGAGAAAAAGGCCTCGAACAAATGCGCCAGCACTTCCGGCGCCAGGCCCCTGCCGGTGTCCTGTACCGAGAATTCGATGACCTCGGCGCCATCCACCTGGCGTGGTACCACGCGCAGCTCCACGCTGCGTAGCGCCGGCGGGCGCTGCGCCTGGGCGATGGCCTCGGCGCCATTCTTCATCAGGTTGATGAGCACCTGTTCAATCAATATGGAGTCCGCCATGACCGGTGGCAGGCGGGCCGCGACATGGTGTGTCAGGCGCACGTTGTGGCGGCGCAGCTCTATTTCGGCCAACTCCAACGCTTCGCCCACCATGTCGTGCACGTTGGCCAGCGTGCGATTGGGCTCGCTTTTCTTCACGAAGGCGCGAATGCGCTGGATGATCTGGCCGGCGCGCTGGGCCTGGTGCGCGGTCTTTTGCAGCGCGGTCAGCAGAGCCTCCTCGCTGAGGGTGCCGTTCTGGATGCGCGAGACCATGCCACTGCAGTAGTTGTTGATCGCGGTGAGCGGCTGATTGAGCTCGTGCGCCACGCTCGACGCCATCTCGCCCATGGTGATCAGTCGGCTGACCGACTGGGCGCGCTCGGCCTGGCGTGCAGCCTGTTCCTCGGCCACGCGCCGCGGGGTGATGTCGGTGGCGATGACCATCTGCGCCAGCCGGCCATCGACCCAGTTCAGGTAGCGCGAGCGCACTTCCAGCCATTTGCCCAGGTCGCTGCGGTAGATCTCGGCGTTTTCCGCGCGGGCCCTGGCCAGCGGATCCACCGGCAGGCCCAACAGGTCGTCCTCTGCCCCCACGTCGTCACCACTTGGCGCAGACGGAGAGGGCGGAACACCCGCCTGCGCCACCATCTCCAGGTGCCCTCCGGTCTGCGAGCCAAACCACTGGCGGTACAGGCGGTTGGCAAACAGCAGCTCCTGGCTGCCCAGCGGGGCGACCGACACCGATGCATCCAGCGCCTCCAGCACGATGGTGAAGCGCTCGTGTGAGGCGGTGAGCTGCTCGCGCACGCGGTTGGGCTCGGTGATGTCCGTCATCGATGTCATCCAGCCGGTCTGCTGGCCGCGCGCGTCAATCAGCGGTGAGACGTACAGGCGCGCATCGAACAGGGTTCCGCTCTTGCGTCGCACGCGCACCTGAAAGCCGCCGGGCACGGTCTTGCCCGAGAGCTCGTCGCGCAGGTTGGCGTGCAGCTTGTCGTATTCGCCCTCGGGCCAGTAGCTGTAGGGCGGTGTCTGGCCCACCAGCTCGGCCTCGGTCCAGCCCGTCATCTGGCAGAAGGCGGAGTTCACGTAGGTGATGCGCCCTTGCAGATCCAGGGCGCGCATGCCGGTCAGGATGGAGTTTTCCATTGCCCGGCGGAAATTGGTCTCGACGATCAAGGCCTCTTGCGCGCGCATGCGCCGGCGCGTGTGGCGCCAGGTGGCGATCAACAGCCATGACGTCATCACGCTCAAGCTGCCCACCAGCCAGAACAGGCCACTGCCCACCACGCCCAGCGAGGTGCGGTAGGCCTGGGCGCGCAGTACCAGGCCATTGCCTACCGGCGAGACGGGGATGGCATAGGCGTTGGCCTTGGTCGTCCAGGGCAGCAGGGCGTTGTGCCTGGGCGCCAGAGGCGTTCCGGCCAGAACCTGGCCACGGCCGTCGAGCAGGGTCACGGCGTAGCGCGCCAGAACCTCCGTGGGCGTGCCGTAGCGCAGCAGGCTGTCGATGGAGTATTCGGCCAGCACCACGCCGCCAAACTGGTCATGCGGCGATAGCGGCACCTGCAATTGCAGCAGTGGGGCGGTGTCGCCTGCTCCTGCCGTTGGCAGTGAATACACGGGTTGCCGCAACTGGCGCGCCTGCTTGAACAAATCAGCTGCCTCGCCCGTCTTCAGCACCTCGCCGGTCACGCGCAACTGGCTGCTGGTCACGGTGGGGGCGGCCTGGCTGGCACGGATACGGCGGCGCTCGTCGATCCAGGTGATGGACTGCAGCTCAGGGTACTGGCTGATCAGGGCCTCGGCGCGGCTCACGAAGTCGGCGCGTTCCAGTTCTTCGTTGGACAGATCGCGCGCGATGCGCATGATCTGCTCCTGGCGCTCCAGCAGGCGCAGTCGTACGCGCTGCTGGGCGTATTCCACGTCGCGTTTGAGGGCCTCCTTTTCACGGGCGATCTCTTCGGAGCGCAAATACCAGAAAGAAGCCACGATCGCCGCCAGGAACATTAGCACCGCCGCCAGCGGGGCCAGCGTGGCAAAGCGATCCTGGCGCATCGGCGACAGGCTGCGCCACCATGCGCGCCACCAGCGCGCCGGCGTTTTTATCGCAGACACGGGTGAGCTGGGCGAGGGGCTGGGGGTGGCCATGGAGTGGAGTTTAAGGCCGCGCAGGAGCTGTTTTCATTGTGAAAAATGATGTGCATCTGCAGCAAAATTTCATAATAAGAAATCAACAGCCGCTATTTGAAATTTTGTCGAACTATGCGAAACTTGCGCCCGTAATTCGTTCACCATAGTCACTCACTTCAAAGGAGACAGGGCATGTCCGATCCGACCAAAGCCAAGACTGCTGCCGATATAGACCAAGAGGAAACCCGCGAATGGCTGGAGGCGCTGTCCGCGGTCATTGAGAAAGAGGGCCCGGAGCGGGCGCACTTTCTGCTGGAGCAGCTGCTCGAACATGGTCGGCAAAGCAGCATCGACCTGCCGTTCTCGGCCAACACCGGCTATGTGAACACCATCGAGCCCGAGCAGGAGGCGCGCTGCCCCGGCAACATCGCCATCGAAAAACGCCTGCGCGCCTATATGCGCTGGAACGCCATGGCCATGGTGGTGCGTGCCAACCGCCTGCACCCGGCCGATGGTGGCGACCTGGGCGGGCACATCGGCTCGTTTGCCTCGCTGGCTTCCATGTGGGGCGCGGGCTTCAACCATTTCTGGCATGCCGAGAGCGAAACCCACGGCGGCGACTGCATTTACTTTCAGGGCCATAGCGCGCCCGGCATCTATGCCCGCGCCTTTCTGGAGGGCCGTATCAGCGAAGACCAGCTGGAGAACTTCCGCCAGGAAGTGGACGGTAAAGGCCTGTCAAGCTACCCCCACCCCAAGCTGATGCCGGGCTTCTGGCAGTTCCCCACCGTGTCCATGGGCCTGGGCCCGATGATGGCCATCTACCAGGCACGCTTTTTGAAATACCTGCACGCCCGCGGCATTGCCGACACGGCCAAGCGCCGCGTCTGGGTGTTCCTGGGTGACGGCGAGATGGACGAGCCCGAGAGCAAGGGCGCGATCAGCCTGGCGGCGCGCGAGAACCTGGACAACCTGATCTTCGTCATCAACTGCAACCTACAGCGCCTCGATGGCCCGGTGCGCGGCAATGGAAAGATCGTGCAGGAGCTCGAAGGCGACTTCCGCGGCGCCGGCTGGCATGTCATCAAGCTCTTGTGGGGCAAGGGCTGGGACGAGCTGCTGCGCCGCGACAAGAGCGGCAAGTTGAAGCAGGTGATGATGGAGACGCTGGACGGCGACTACCAGACCTACCGCGCCATGGACGGCGCCTACATCCGCAAGCATTTCTTCGGCAAGTACCCCGAGACGCTCAAGCTGGTCGAACACCTGACCGATGACGAGATCTGGGAGCTGCGCCGCGGTGGCCACGAGCCCGAGAAGGTCTACGCCGCCTTCCATGCGGCCAATGAGCACCATGGCGAACCCACGGTGCTGCTGGTGAAGACCGTCAAGGGTTACGGCATGGGCAAGGCCGGTGAGGCCAAGAACACCGTGCACCAGACCAAGAAGCTAGACGACGAGGACATCAAGTACATCCGCGACCGCTTCAACATTCCGATTCCGGACAGCGAGCTGGAAAAGCTGCCCTATTACAAGCCGGCCGACGACACGCCCGAGATGCAGTACCTGCACGAGCGCCGCAAGGCCCTGGGCGGTTACCTGCCCAAGCGCCGCGAGCAGGCCGACGAGCATTTCACCGTGCCCGCGCTGGATACCTTCAAGGCCGTCATTGAGCCCACGGCCGAGGGCCGCGAGATCAGCACCACCCAGGCCTATGTGCGCTTCTTGACGCAACTGCTGCGCGACAAGGCACTGGGCCCGCGCGTCGTGCCCATCCTGGTCGATGAGGCGCGCACCTTCGGCATGGAGGGGCTGTTCCGCCAGATCGGCATCTACAACCCGCTGGGCCAGCTCTACACCCCCGTCGACCGCGACCAGGTGATGTATTACAAGGAAGACAAGGCCGGGCAGATCCTGCAAGAGGGCATCAACGAGGCGGGCGGCATCTGCTCGTGGATTGCGGCGGCTACGTCGTACTCGACGAACAACCGCATCATGATCCCGTTCTTCGTCTACTACTCGATGTTCGGCTTCCAGCGCTTTGGCGACTTTGCCTGGGCCGCCGGCGACATGCAGGCGCGCGGCTTCATCCTGGGCGGCACCAGCGGACGCACCACGCTCAACGGCGAGGGTCTGCAGCACGAGGACGGCCACAGCCATATCCTGGCGGGCACCATTCCCAACTGCGTCAGCTACGACCCGACGTTTGCGCATGAGGTCGGCGTGATCCTGCACGCAGGCCTGAAGCGCATGGTGGAAAAGCAGGAGAACGTGTACTACTACATCACCCTGCTCAACGAAAACTACGCCATGCCGGGCCTCACCGCCGGCACAGAGGAGCAAATCCTCAAGGGCATGTATTTGTGCAAGCAGGGCGCCGAAGGTGCGTTGCGCGTGCAGCTGCTGGGTTCGGGCTCCATCCTGCGCGAATCCATCGAGGCGCAGAAGATCCTGGCCGCCGACTGGGGCGTGCAGTCCGACGTCTGGAGCTGCACCAGCTTCAACGAGCTCACCCGTGAGGGCCAGGACGCCGAGCGCCACAACCTGCTGCACCCCACGGCCACGCCGCGCGTGCCCTTCGTCACGCAACAGCTCTCGGGCCATGCCGGCCCGGTGGTGGCTTCGACCGACTACATGAAGAACTACGCCGAGCAGATCCGCGCCTTCATCCCGGCCGGGCGCAGCTACAAGGTGCTGGGCACCGACGGCTTTGGCCGCAGCGACTTCCGCAGCAAACTGCGTGAGCATTTCGAGGTCAACCGCCACTTCATCACCGTGGCCGCCCTGAAGGCGCTGGCCGACGATGGCAAGCTGCCGCTGGCCAAGGTGGCCGAGGCGATTGCCAGGTACGGCATCAAGACCGACAAGATCAACCCCCTGCACGCCTGAAGACGAGGGAGACAACCATGGCATTGATTCAAATCCAGGTACCCGATATCGGGGACTTTGACGAAGTCGGCGTGATCGAATTGCTGGTCAAGCCCGGCGATACGGTGGCGCTGGAGCAGTCGCTGATCACGGTCGAGTCGGACAAGGCATCGATGGAGATTCCGTCGAGCCACGCCGGCGTGGTCAAGGCGCTGACCGTGAAGGTGGGCGACAAGGTCAAGCAGGGCAGCGTGATCGTTGAGCTGGAGGCCGCCGATGGCGGTGCCGCCGCTGCTCCCGCGCCCGCAGCGGCGCCCACTGCCGCCGCGCCGGCCCCGGTGGCTGCCCCCGCTGCGGCCCCCGTTGCAGCAGCAGCTGCTGGCCCCATCAACGTGCATGTACCCGACATCGGCGACTTCAAGGACGTGGCTGTGATCGAGCTGCTGGTCCAGGTGGGCGATGCCATCAAGGTCGAGCAGTCGCTGTTCACCGTCGAGTCCGACAAGGCGTCGATGGAGATTCCCTCGCCCGTGGCCGGCACGCTCAAGGAGCTGAAGATCAAGGTGGGCGACAAGGTCAACATCGGTGACCTGGTGGCCGTCATCGAAGGCGCCGCGGCCGGCGCTGCGTCAGCACCAGCCAGTGCGGCTCCAAGCCCTGCACCGGTTGCAGCACCTGCATCCGCGCCGGCACCTGTGGCCGCTGCCGCTGCCGCCACCGCTATTGCCATGCCCGCGCACCAGCCCGGCAGCCCCACGCCGGGCCTGCCCCACGCATCGCCGTCGGTGCGCAAGTTCGCCCGCGAACTCGGCGTGCCGCTGGCCGAGCTCAAGGGCACGGGCCTCAAGGGCCGCATCACGGCCGAGGATGTGCAAGCCTTCACCCGCTCCGTCATGGCAGGCGCCGTGCAAACCCAGGCCCAGGCCGCCAGGGCCCCGGCCGGTGGTGGCTCGGGTGTGGGTCTGGATCTGCTGCCCTGGCCCAAGGTGGACTTCGCCAAGTTCGGCCCCATCGAGCGCAAGGAGCTGTCACGCATCAAGAAGATCAGCGGCGCCAACCTGCTGCGCAACGCCATCGTGATTCCGGCCGTCACCAACCATGACGACGCCGACATCACCGACCTCGAAGCCTTCCGCGTCTCCACCAACAAGGAGAACGAGAAGGGCGGCGTCAAGGTCACCATGCTCGCCTTCCTGATCAAGGCCTGCGTCGCGGCGCTGAAAAAATTCCCCGAGTTCAACAGCAGCCTGGACGGCGATGCGCTGATCTACAAGCAGTACTACCACATCGGCTTCGCCGCCGACACGCCCAACGGCCTGGTCGTGCCCGTGATCAAGGACGCCGACAAGAAGGGCGTGCTGCAGATCAGCCAGGAAATGGGGGATCTCGCCAAGAAGGCCAGGGATGGCAAGCTGGGCCCGGCCGACATGAGCGGCGCCACCTTCACCATCTCCAGTCTGGGCGGCATTGGCGGGCGTTATTTCACGCCCATCATCAACGCGCCCGAGGTGGCCATCCTGGGCGTGTGCCGCTCGACCATGGAGCCGGTGTGGGACGGCAAGGCCTTCCATCCGCGCCTGATGCTGCCGCTGTCGCTCACCTGGGATCACCGCGTGATCGATGGTGCCGCCGCTGCGCGCTTCAACGTCTACCTGGGCCAGATCTTGGCGGACTTCCGCCGCGTGCTGCTCTGAAAGGAATACTGACATGGCAGTCATCGACATCAAGGTGCCCAATATTGGCGACTTCGCCGAGGTCGGCGTGATCGAAGTGCTGGTGCAACCCGGCGACAGCGTGGCCGTGGAGCAATCGCTCATCACCGTGGAGAGTGACAAAGCCTCCATGGAAATCCCCAGCAGCCATGCCGGGGTGGTGAAAGAGCTCAAGGTCAAGGTGGGCGACAAGGTGGCGGAAGGGACGGTGGTGCTGACGTTGGAGGCAGCCGCTGCTTCTCCCTCTCCCGCCGGGGCGGGAGAGGGCAGGGGTGAGGGTGGGGTCAGCAAGGCCACGCCGCCTGCACCCTCACCCCAACCCTCTCCCGCGAGCGGGAGAGGGGGCGAACAACCAGCGGCCGCCAGCTACGCCGGCAACGCCGACCTCGACTGCGACGTGCTCGTGCTGGGCGGCGGCCCCGGCGGCTACTCGGCGGCGTTCCGCGCCGCCGACCTGGGCCTGAAGGTGGTGCTGGTCGAGCGCTACGCCACGCTGGGCGGCGTGTGCCTGAACGTGGGTTGCATCCCATCCAAGGCCTTGCTGCATGTGGCTGCGGTGATGGATGAGGTCAGCCACCTGAAGGCCGCGGGCATCGACTTCGGCGCGCCCAGCGTCAACGTCGATACCCTGCGCGGCCACAAGGAAAAGGTGATCTCCAAGCTCACCGGCGGCCTGGGCCAGATGGCCAAGATGCGCAAGGTCACGATCGTGCGCGGCTATGGGCATTTCGTCGGCAGCCACCACCTGGAGGTGGAGGAAACGACAGGCAGCGGCCAGGACAAGACCGGCGCCAAGAAGGTCGTGCAGTTCCAGAAGGCCATCATCGCCGCCGGCAGCCAGGCCGTGCGTCTGCCCTTCATGCCTAACGACCCGCGCGTGGTGGACAGCACCGGCGCGCTAGCGCTCGCTGGCGTGCCAAAACGCATGCTGATCCTGGGCGGCGGCATCATCGGCCTGGAGATGGGCACGGTGTACTCCACGCTGGGCGCGCGCCTGGACGTGGTCGAGATGATGGACGGCCTGATGCAGGGCGCCGACCGTGATCTGGTCAAGGTCTGGCAGAAGATGAACGCGCCGCGCTTCGACAACATCATGGTCAACACCAAGACCGTGGCGGCCGAGGCTACGCCGGAAGGCATCAAGGTGACGTTCGCTCCTGCCAAGGACGGCGTGACCGTGCCCGAGCCGCAGACCTACGACCTGGTGCTGCAGGCCGTGGGCCGCTCGCCCAACGGCAAGAAGATCGCCGCCGACAAGGCGGGCGTGGCGGTGACGGATCGCGGCTTCATCGACGTGGACATTCAGATGCGCACCAACGTGCCGCATATCTTTGCCATCGGCGACATCGTCGGCCAGCCCATGCTGGCGCACAAGGCGGTGCACGAGGCCCATGTGGCCGCCGAGGTCATCGCCGGCGAACTGCAGGGCAACAAGGAGCTGGCGGCAGCCGCCTTCAACGCCCGCGTCATCCCCAGCGTGGCCTACACCGACCCCGAGGTCGCCTGGGTCGGCCTGACCGAAGACCAGGCCAAGGCCCAGGGCATCAAGGTCAAGAAGGGCCTGTTCCCATGGGCGGCCTCCGGCCGGGCGATTGCCAACGGCCGCGACGAGGGCTTCACCAAGCTGCTGTTCGACGATTCACCCGAGGCCCACGGCCACGGCAAGATCCTGGGCGGCGGCATCGTCGGCACGCACGCCGGCGACATGATCGGCGAGATTGCCCTGGCCATCGAAATGGGCGCAGACACGGTGGACATCGGCAAGACCATCCATCCGCACCCCACGCTGGGCGAGAGCATAGGCATGGCGGCCGAGGTGGCGCATGGCAGCTGCACCGACGTGCCGCCGGCGCGCAAGTAGGCACAATCGCCCCGATGAAAAGGCAGCTTTGGCTGCCTTTTTCTATGGTTTTTATAGCTTTTGGCGCTTGCTGTATAAGCTCTGGGCCTTCTTTTTATCTCAAATCACGCCATGCAAGCCCTGCTAGCCGCCATTGCCGCTATGCCTGTTGCCACGGATGCCTGCCGCCTCTTCCACGGCCGGGGCGGGCGCTTTGCCGGGTGCGAGCAGTGGGCGCTGGACGCCTATCCGCCGGTTTTGGTGCTGACCAGCTTTGCGCCGGCCACGGAGGAGCAACTGGCCATCATCGGCAGCGCGCTGCAGGCCCGTTGGCAGCAGATCGCGCCGGGTCAGGGCTTGAACTGGGTGTTCCAGCACCGTGGCGAGGCGCTGCGCATGGCGGGTCGCAGCGAAACGCGGCTGATGGCCGGCGCCGTACCTGATCCGCATGTGGTCACCGAGGACGGCGCGCGCTATCGCGTGCATGTGCTGCGCGGGCAGAACCACGGCCTGTTCCTGGACATGGCGGCGGGCCGGCGCTGGGTGCGCGCGCATGCCGCCGCGCATCGGGCGCGCACCGGGCAGGGCGCCAGGGTGCTGAACCTGTTCGCTTACACCTGCGCCTTCTCGGTCGCGGCGCTGCAGGCCGGCGCGGCCCAGGTGGTCAACGTGGACATGGGCCGGGGATCGATTGCCACGGGGCAGCACAACCACCAGCTCAATGGCCTGGCCGGCGGCGCCAGCTTTCTGGCGCATGACATCTTCAGCTCCTGGGGCAAGATCGCGCGCGGCGGGCCGTACGACCTGGTGATCGCCGACCCGCCCAGCTATCAGAAGGGCAGCTTTGTCGCCACCAAAGACTACGCGCGCATCATGCGCCGCCTGCCCGATCTGCTGGCGCCCGGCGGCCATGCGCTGCTGTGCCTGAATGCGCCGGAGCTGGGCCTGGCCTTTCTGCGCGAGCAGATGCAGGCATGCGCGCCTGCGCTGGATTTTGTCGCGCGCGTGGACAATCCGCCGGTGTTTGCCGACGTCGATGAGCAGAGATCCTTGAAGGTGCTGGTTTTCAAGCGCGACTGAAGCCGCTGGCTACAACCCATTACGCAAAAGGGCCATCCATGAACACCTTACCTGTCGGCCTGGTCGGCGTCGGCCTGATGGGCCATGGCATTGCGCTGAACATCGCGCGCAGGGGCTACGCCCTGACGGTGCTGGAGCACCCCGGCAACCAGCCGCTGGATGAGCTGCGTGCCCTGGGTGTGGACACGGCAGAGTCGGTGCAGGCGCTGGTGCGGCGGGTCAAGGTGCTGATCCTGTGCGTGACCGGCTCGCCCGAGGTCGAGGCCGTGCTGCTGGGCGAGCAGGGCGCGCTGGCCGCGTTGCGGCCCGGCACGGTGGTGATCGACTGCTCGACGGCCATTCCCGTGTCTACCGAAGCGGTAGCGCGCGCCGTGGCCCAGGCGGGCGGGCGCTTTCTGGATGCGCCCATGACGCGCACGCCACGCGAGGCCGCCGAGGGGCGCCTGAACCTGCTGGTCGGCGGCGATGCCGATCTGCTGCAGGAATGCCTGCCGCTGCTGCAATGCTTTGCCGAGCACATCACCCACACCGGCGCCGCGGGCAGCGGCCACCGCATGAAGCTGCTGCACAACTATGTGTCGCTGGGTAGCGTGGCCCTGATCGCCGAGGCCGCCGCCTGCGCGCTGGCGGCCGGCGTGGCGCCAGAGGTGTTCGTCGACGTGCTGGCCAAGGGCGGCGGTGGCGGCGTGGCGCTGGAACGGCTGCGGCCCTATCTGTTGGCGCAGGATCCGGGTGGCCTGCGTTTTTCCATGTCCAACGCGCTCAAGGACATGGGCTACTACAGCGCCATGGCACGGGACGGTGAGGCGGCACGCGGCATAGCCCAGGCCGTGCATGACAGCTTTGCCCAGGCCGTGGCCGAGGGCGGGGCGCAAAGACTGGTGCCGGAGTTGGTCGAAATTTTGAACAAAAAAAGCCGCTAACGCCCGTACATAAAGCGCGGACAGCTATCCTTTTGTTGTGCTGATACCCAGGCAGTCGGTCAGGATGGCGGTCCATTCCCGTGCCGCTACCGGCGTGATCGACAGCCGGTTGCCGCGCTGCAGCACGCGCATGTCGGCCAGCGCCGGGTGCGCGCGCAGTTCGGCCAGGCCGACGAGGCGCGTCTTGCGCAGGGCCTGCACGTCCAGCAGCAGCCAGCGCGGCTTGCCTGGAGCGGCCTTGGAGTCGTAATAGGGCGACTGCGGGTCGAACTGCGTGGGGTCGGCGCGCACGCCCGAGGCCACGCGCGCAATGCCGGCAATGCCGGGCTTGGGGCAGCTGGAGTGGTAGAACAGTACGCCGTCGCCCACTTGCATCGCGTCGCGCATGAAGTTGCGCGCCTGGTAGTTGCGCACGCCAGTCCAGGGGACGGTGGCGCCGGCAGCCGCCAGGGCGTCGTCGATGGAGCATTCGTCAGGCTCCGACTTCATCAACCAGTAGCGGGGGGGCTTGGTGGTTTCGGTAGTCATTCAGGCAGGCCGCAATGCAAACCGGCCGCGCTGGGGCGGCCGGTGGTAGGGCAGGGTGTGTTCAACGGGCCGAGGCAGCGAGGTTCGCCGTCTCCTGGTCGTTTGCCGCAACGCGACGCGCACCGTTGAAGCGGCGCGCCCAGTAGGCCACTCCCATGTCTTCGACGCGCACCTGCGCGCCCGAGCGCGGGGCATGGATGAATTTGCCATCGCCCACGTAGATGCCGACATGGCTGAAGGCCCGGCGCATGGTGTTGAAGAACACCAAGTCGCCCGGTTGCAGGTCTTTCTTGTCGATGACTTCGGTGGCCGCGGCCTGCTCGCTGGCCTTGCGCGGCAGCACCAGGCCCTTGGCCTGGTCAAAGATGACGCGGACGAAGCCGCTGCAGTCAAAACCGGTTTCCGCGCTGTTGCCGCCGCGGCGGTAGGGCACGCCTATGAAGCCCATGGCGGTGGAGATCAGATCGGAGGTGCGATCGGCGACATCGTGGCGCAACTCCTGCAGCTGCCCGATCAGGCCACGCTCCGCCAGCATGCGCTCCACCTCGTCGGGAGGAGATGCGTAAGCATTCGCGCTCACAAGTAACAAAACGATAAACCAACGAGACATGGAGGCGGAGGGTAACACGGCAGGGGGCAAATTCCGCCACAAAAATGTTGGAATTTGTTGATCCTGCTGAAATTCCATGCATCGAGGTCAAGGCCGATGCTGGCCTGTCGCTGCCTGCCTACCCAGATTTTCTGTTTTCGTCTGGGCTGTTGAAGTTTTGATTTATTCTTGCGTGCTTTTTCTTTTTTTCTTCCAGTTCCGGTGTTTGCTTGCTGCTTTGGCGTGAATGCCGCAAGAAAAGCCATCGCTTGCCTGCCGAACTCTGCGATGGATTTTGTTTGATTTTTGCGCCCGCTGCGACCGGGCTTGATTCCCATGACTTTCAAGGACGCCGCCTCGGGGCAGGGGGTGCAGGGTCAGCATGACCTGCAGCGCCATCTCACCAACCGCCACATCCAGCTCATCGCCATTGGCGGCGCCATAGGCACGGGCCTGTTCATGGGCTCGGGCAAGACCATCAGCCTGGCCGGGCCCTCCATCGTGCTGGTCTACGCCATCATCGGCGTGATGGTGTTCTTTGTGATGCGCGCCATGGGCGAGCTGCTCCTGTCCAACCTGCGCTACAAGTCGTTCATAGACTTTGCCTCCGACCTGCTCGGCCCCTGGGCGGGGTTCTTCACCGGCTGGACCTATTGGTTCTGCTGGATCGTGACCGGCATTGCCGATGTGATCGCGATATCGGCCTATGCGCAGTTCTGGTTTCCTGACCTGCCGCAATGGGCGCCGGCGCTGGCCTGCGTGGGCCTGCTGCTGGGCCTGAACCTGCTCACGGTGCGGCTCTTTGGCGAGATCGAGTTCTGGTTCGCCATGATCAAGATCGTGGCCATTGTCACGCTGGTGGGCACGGGCGTGGCCATGGTCGCCGGCGGCTTCGTCTCACCCGCAGGCCGCGCAGCCAGCCTGTCCAACCTGTGGAATAACGGCGGCTTGTTTCCGCATGGGGCCATGGGCTTTTTTGCCGGTTTCCAGATCGCGGTGTTCGCCTTCGTGGGCATAGAGCTGGTGGGCACCACGGCGGCCGAGGCGCAGGATCCCGAGCGCACGCTGCCGCGCGCCATCAACTCGATACCGGTGCGCATCATCATCTTCTACGTCTGCGCGCTGATTGCCATCATGGCCGTGACACCCTGGCGCGACGTGGTGCCGGGCAAGAGCCCGTTTGTCGAGCTGTTCGTGCTGGCCGGCCTGCCGGCCGCCGCCGGGGTGATCAACTTCGTGGTGCTGACCTCGGCCGCTTCGTCGGCCAACGGCGGGGTGTTTTCCACCAGCCGCATGCTGTACGGGCTGGCGCTCAAGGGCGATGCGCCGCGCGCGTTCTACCAGCTCTCGCGCGCCAGCGTGCCCTCGCGCGGCCTGCTGTTTTCCTGCGGCTGCCTGCTGTTGGGGGCGTTCTTGATGTGGGTCGTTCCCGATCTGGTCCAGGCCTTCACGCTGGTCACCACGGTGTCGGCCATTTTGTTCATGTTCGTGTGGTCGCTGATCCTGCTGTCCTATATCGCCTACCGGCGCCAGCGCCCCGCGCTGCATGCCGCGTCCAAATACAAGATGCCCGGCGGTGTGGCCATGTGCTGGGCCTGCCTGGCGTTCTTTGCCGGCATCCTGGTGCTGCTGTCCCTGGAGACGGATACGCGCCAGGCACTGGTGGTCACGCCGCTGTGGTTTGTGCTGCTGGGCGTCGCCTACCGGTTCATGCTGCGGCGCCAGCCAGAGGGTGCGACCGTGGTGTCGGTGCCGTCCTGAGGGCAAGACCTGTCTGCACGGGAGTGGTGACACCGATGGTCTGATCGGCCAGTTGGCTTGCTACGGTTTGTAAGGCGACGCTGCAATTGCCGCTATTCTGTGCGGCGCAGGTGCAACCCTGTACCGCCATTGTTGTCCCACCCACCATGTTCATACTCGCCGCGCGACGCCGACTGCTCGGGCACTGGCTGCCAGGCCTGGCGCTGGCGCTGGCAGGCTGCGCGGCCAGCTATGCGTTGTGGTTGCAGCAGACCGCGTCCATGCAGTCCATCGCGCAGGCGCGCTTTGCCCAGGAGACACGGTTGTTTGCCGATGCGCTGCAGCGGCGCATGGAATCGCATGCCGAATTGCTGCAGGGCATGCGCGGCCTGCTGACCGTCAACCCGGAGCTGCGGCGCAGCGAGTTCGAGCGCGTGGCCAGTGACCTTGCGTTGGCCAGCAGCCACCCTGGGGTGAAGAACATCAACTTCACCCGCCATGTTGCCGGGGATGAGCGCCGCGCCTTCGAGACGCGGGCCCGAGGCGACGCCCATCTGGACGGCAGCCTGCCGACGGACTTTGCGATTCGGCCGGCGCAGGAGCGTCCGGAGTATTACGTGGTGGAGTTTCTCTGGCCACGGGCTGGCAACGCAGGCATTCTGGGGCTGGAAATCCATTCCGTGCCGGAGGCACTGGAGGCCTTGCTGCGCGCCCGCGACAGCGCTGGATTGACCGCGTCGGCGCCATTTCAATTGGCAGGTTCCGACGGAGACCGAACCGGCATCATGCTCCGCCTGCCGGTGTTTGCCGGTCCAGCGCCGGGTGATGGCCAGGCCCGGCGTATTCTGGGGGCCGTCGGTGTCAGCGTGCATATCGAGACTGCCATCCAGGCGATGCGCAATCAGGGGCAGATGCACAACCTGTCGGTGACCCTGTCCGACATCGGCCTGGCCGGTGGCGTGTCGCCGGCGGCCGCCGAGCGGCTGTACCAATCCCCATCCATGGACGCGTCCGCTGTTGACGGCATGCAGCGCACCGAGGAGGTGCTGGTGGGCGGGCGGCGCTGGTTGCTGCAGCTACAGCCGACGGCGAGCTTTCTGTCGAGCCAGGAGCAGCGGCTGCCGGGCCTGCTGGCCCTGGGGGGGCTGCTGGTCACGGCGTTGCTCACAGTCTCCGTCAGCATGCTGGTGCTGCGCCGCGCGCGCGCGCTCAGCGATGTGCGGCAGGCCGGCACCGCTTTAAGCGAGAGCGAGGCACGCTTCAGCGCCGTGTTCCATCAGGCCGCCGTGGGCTTTGTGCAGGTGGATCTGGACAGCGACAGGCTGGTGCGCATGAACCAGAAGTTTTGCGACCTGCTGGGCTATACCGAGCAGGAGCTGCAGCAGCTGCGCTTCCAGGACATCACCGTGGCCGAGGATCTGCAGGACGATCTGGCGCAAATGGCGCGCCTGCGCGCCGGCGAGCTGCGCGACTTCCGGATGGAGAAGCGCTACCGGCGCAAGGATGGTGGCGTCGTATGGGCCGAGCTGTCGGTGTCACGCCTGCGCCTGGCCGATCGCACTGGCTACCACCTGGCCGTGGTGCAGGACATCAGCGAGCGCAAGCGCATGGAGCAGGCCCTGCGCGGCAGCGAGCAGCGCTTGCTCGGCATCCTGAACCACATGCCCGTGGGCGTGAACCTGGTGCAGGACGAGCGCATCGTGTTCCGCAATGCCAGCCATGTGCAGATCTGCGGCTATGGCGCCGACGAAGCGCCCGATGTGGACAGTCTGTGGAGCCTGACCATCCCCGACGCCGCGCAGCGCGAGCAGGTGCGGCGCTCCTGGCAGGCCGCCTGCGCAGCGGCGCGCCGGGCCGCAGTGGATGGCGGCGCCGCCATCGCGCCGCTGGAATGCGTGATCACCGCCAAGTCCGGCGTGCAGCACATCGTCGAGCTGTCCGGCATGATGCTGGAGGACAGCCACATCGTCACCATGGTGGATTTGAGCCAGCGCCGCCGGGCCGAGCAGGAGGTGCGCTATCTGGCCTACAACGACCCGCTGACCGGCCTGCCCAACCGGCGCCTGCTGCTTGACCGCCTGCAGCAGGCGCTGGCCATCAGCGCGCGCCACCAATGGTGCGGTGCGCTGTTGATGCTGGACCTGGACAACTTCAAGCAGATCAACGAGACCCTGGGCCACGACATGGGCGACCGACTGCTGCAGGCCGTGGCCGAGCGCCTGCGCGCCTGTGTGCCGGACGACGACACGCTGGCGCGCCATGGCGGCGACGAGTTCGTGGTGGTGCTCAAGGATCTGGGCGCCACGCCGGCGGAGGCCGCAGCCAGGGCCGAGGAGGCCGCGCAGAAGATGCTGCAGGCCATGCGCGCGCCTTTCGTGATCGATGGCGGCGAGCCGCGCCACTCCACGCTGAGCGTGGGCATCGCCATCTTCCAGGGGCAGCATGAGTCCGCCGACGAACTGCTCAAGCGCAGCGACATGGCCATGTACGAGGCCAAGGCCGCCGGGCGCGACGCGCTGCGCTTTTTCGACCCGCAGATGCAGGCCCAGATGGCCGAGCGCGTGGCGCTGGAGGCCGACATGCGCGCCGGGCTGGACAGTGGCCAGTTCGAACTGTTCTACCAGCCGAAGATGGTGCGCGGCCAGATCACGGGCGCCGAGGCGCTGCTGCGCTGGCGCCACCCTGTCAAGGGCTACGTGTCCCCGGCCGAATTCATTCCGCTGGCCGAGCAATGCGGCCTGATCCTGCGCCTGGGCCAATGGGTGTTGCGCACGGCCTGCGAGCGGCTGGCGCACTGGCAGGAGCACCCAGTGCTGGGCCAGCTGACGGTGGCGGTGAACGTCAGCCCGCGCCAGTTCTACGAGGCCGGCTTCGTACCCCAGGTGCTGGAGGCATTGGCCGGAGCCGGCGCCGATGCGCGGCGCCTGCGCCTGGAGCTCACCGAGGGCCTGCTGCTGCAGGACGTGGAGGACACCATTGCCAAGATGGTGCAGCTGCGCGGCTATGGCGTGGGCTTTTCGCTGGACGACTTTGGCACCGGCTATTCATCGCTGGCCTACCTGAAGCGCCTGCCGCTGCACGAGCTGAAGATCGACCAGAGCTTTGTGCGCGACGTGCTCACCGACCCCAACGACGCAGCCATCGCCCGCACCATCGTCGCCCTGGGCACCAGCCTGGGCCTGCAGGTGACGGCCGAAGGGGTGGAGACCGAGGCGCAGCGCCTGTTCCTGGAGCGCGCAGGCTGTCATGCCTGGCAGGGTTACTTGCTCAGCCGCCCGGTGCCGGGTCTGGCATTCGAGGACCTGGTGCTGGCACATGCAGCCGCCGTCGGCCCCCATGTCCCATAGTGCCGCCAGCGCAGAAGCCTGCGCAGTCCCGTCATGCAGGTAGTCACCACCCTGGCCCTGTTCCTGGCCACGGCGCTGGCCGAGATCCTCGGCTGCTATCTGCCCTGGCTGTGGCTGCGCCAGGGGCGCAGCGCCTGGCTGCTGCTGCCGGCCGCCGCCAGCCTGGCCCTGTTTGCCTGGCTGCTGACGTTGCACCCGGCCGCCGCCGGGCGTGTGTATGCGGCCTACGGCGGCGTCTATGTGGCCGTGGCATTGGCCTGGCTGTGGGCGGTGGATGGCATACGCCCCGGCCCCTGGGACTGGCTGGGCGTGGCCGTCACGCTGTGCGGCATGGCCATCATTGCCTTTGCGCCGCGCGGCTGACGGCAGTCACGGATGCATAATTGATAGCTGCATGCCATTGTTGTACACGCGTTTCAGGACATTTTTGCTAAAAAAACAAAAGCGCTCGATGAGCGCTTTTTGAGGACGACAGAACTGCTTAGAGTTCTGGGTGCTCAAACCGGCTTGCGACGGCGGGCCAGCGCGGCGCCGAGCAGGCCCAGGCCCACCAGGGTGATCGAGGCAGGTTCTGGCACCTGCTTCGTCGTGCCTCCGCAGTTGAGCGTGCCCGAAATGCAGCCCGCGAATTCATGCGAGCCGCCGCCGTTGCCAACGCTTTGAAACTTCGCGTCAAAAGGGTTTTCGAATGTGATGCCATTTGTCAGAAAGTTGCCGGCGGTCGTCAGGGTCAGGACAAAGTCGGCGGCTTTCAATTGACCGAGACCCGCGTTGCCGCCGCCGGAACAGTTGTTGCCGGCATAAAGGCACAGATCCACGTTCTGGAAACCGGGGAGCGTCTTGTTGAGCTTGGTGCCAGTCCAATCACCGGTGGCCGTAGCCTTCGTGATTGAGGGGCTGACTATGTCGATGCCGATGGAAGTAAGCGTGTTTTTGCCCGGACCAGACGAGTCGTTCGCGACATGCACAGCAAAGGTGGCGCTGGTAGCCGTCCACGCAGTGAGGGTGAAGTCCACCGTGACAGACAACGTGGCGCCATCTTGGGTCGTGGAAAACAGGATCGAATTCTTTTCGTTCACATGATCGAACAACATTGCCGCGGCATGGCTGCTGGCCATGCCCGCCAAGCCACAGCACAAGACCAAGGCGCGCAGGACTGTCTTGAGTTTCATGGGGAATTCCTCCGAAGGGGGATGTTTAGTGATATGCGCAGAAAAAGCACGCATTTTTATGCCAAGTAGGGATGTCGCTGCAATTGGAAGTAGTGGGTATTAACTCGGCACAAAAACGTCGGTGATATGTAAAAAAAATCGACAGCCATGGAGAGTGAGCGCCGCAGCGGATAGACGATGCCCACCCGCGCCTGCACTGGACAGGGCCTGCCAGCTGCCTCAGGTAACATTCATGCTTTAAACCGCCGGGCCCGCCAGCGGCGCGGTGTTACAGGTAATTCGTGCGTCTCAATTCCATCAAACTCGCTGGCTTCAAGTCGTTTGCCGAGCCCACCCACTTCCAGTTGCCGGGCCAGCTCGTGGGCGTGGTGGGCCCAAACGGCTGCGGCAAGTCCAACATCATGGACGCGGTGCGCTGGGTACTGGGCGAGTCCAAGGCCAGCGAGCTGCGCGGCGAGTCCATGCAGGACGTGATCTTCAACGGCACCACGAGCCGCAAGCCCGCCAGCCGCTCCAGCGTGGAGCTGGTCTTCGACAACCACGACCACCGCGCCGGCGGGCAGTGGAACCAGTTCACCGAGATCGCCGTCAAGCGCGTGCTCACGCGCGACGGCACCAGCAGCTACTACATCAACAACCAGCCGGTGCGCCGGCGCGACGTGCAGGACGTGTTCCTGGGCACGGGCCTGGGGCCGCGCGCCTACGCCATCATCGGCCAGGGCACGATCAGCCGCATCATCGAAAGCCGGCCCGAGGAGCTGCGCCTGTTCCTCGAAGAGGCCGCGGGCGTGTCCAAGTACAAGGAACGCCGGCGCGAGACCGAGAACCGCCTGGCCGACACGCGCGAGAACCTGACACGCGTCGAAGACATCCTGCGCGAGCTGAACGCCAACCTCGAAAAGCTGGAGAAGCAGGCCGAGGTGGCGGCGCGCTACAACGCGCTGCAGGCCGACGTGACGCTCAAACAGCACCAGCTGTGGTTCCTGAAGCGCGCCGACGCTGAAGCCGAGATGGCGCGCGTGCGCACCGAGGGCCTGCAGGCCGTGAACGACCTCGAATCGCGCATGGCCGATCTGCGCCATGTGGAGGCCGATCTCGAATCCATACGCCAGGCGCATTACGAGGCCGGCGACCAGGTCAACCAGGCCCAGGGACGGCTGTACGAGGCCACGGCCGAGGTCGCCAAGCTGGAGGCCGAGATCCGCTACGTGGTCGAGGGCCGCCAGCGCGTGGAGCAGCGCCTGCTGCAGCTGGCCGAGCAGATCCAGCAATGGTCGGCGCGCAAGGAGGAGGCCGAGGCCGAGGCCGAGCACCTGGCCGGCGCGGGCGAAAACGCCGAGGAGCAGGCCGAGCTGCTCGCCGCCCAGGTGGAAGAGCAGGCCATGCAGCTGCCCGACCTGGAGGAAGCCCTGCGCCAGGCCCAGCAGCGCAGCGAGCAGCAGCGCAGCGGCGTGGTGCAGATACAGCAGCAGATCCAGGTGCTGGCCGCCGAGCAGCGCAGCCTGGATGAGCAAAGCCGCCAGCTCGACGCGCGCCACGAGCGCCTGCGCAGCGACAGGAACGCCCTGGCCGCGCCCGACGAGGCGCGCCTGGCCAATCTGCGCCAGCAACTGCAAGAGGCCGAGGAGGGCGCCGAACTGACCGCCGCGCGCCAGGAGGAACTGCAGGACAGCGTGCCGCAACTGGACGAAGAGCGGCGCCAGCGCCAGCAGACCGTGAACCACGAGGCCGCACGCCAGGCCGACCTGTCGGCACGCCTGGAAGCTCTCAAGGCGCTGCAGGAAAAGCTGAAGGTCGATGGCAAGCTGCAGCCCTGGCTGGCCAGGCATGGGCTGGATGGCCTGCAAGGCCTGTGGAGCCGCATCCACATCGAGCCCGGCTGGGAGAACGCCCTGGAGGCCGCGCTGCGCGAGCGCCTGGCGGCCTTGCCCGTGGGGCGGCTGGACATGGTGCGCGGCTTTCTGGGTGCCGGCGGCGCTGATGCCCCGCCCGCGCGCCTGGCGTTCTACAGCGCCCCCGCCACCCCGCAACCCGAGCCCACCGCCACGCAGCCGCGCCTGTCCGACCTGCTGCGCGTGGACAACAGCGGCCTGCGTGCCGTGCTGGTGGACTGGCTGCATGGCTGCTTCACGGCGCAGACGCTGGACGAGGCGCTGGACCGCCGCGTGCAACTGCAGCCGGGCCAGGCCATCTATGTGGCCGCGGGCCATGCTGTAGCGGGGCACAGCCTGAGCTTCTTTGCCCAGGACTCCGAACAGTCCGGCCTGCTGGCGCGCGCCCAGGAAATCGAGCACCTGGAAAAGGAGCTGCGCGCCCAGCAGCTGATTGCCGAAGAGGCGCGCACCGCCCTGGTGCGGGCCGAGGCCGCCTATGCCGACGCATCCCAGCGCCTGGTGGCCGCGCGCCGCGAGGCCAGCGAGGCCCAGGGCCGCGCGCACGAGCTGCAGGTGCAGACGCTGCAGCTGACCCAGCTGGCCGAGCAGGCGCGCGCGCGCGGCGCGCAGATCAGCGCCGACCTGGCAGAGGTCGAGGCACAGCTGTCCGACCTGCAGGAGCGCCGCGTGCAGTCCGAGGCGCGCTTCGAGGAGCTGGACATGCAGCTGGCCGACAGCCAGGAGCGCCATGCGCAGCTGGGCGACCGCGTGATCGAGGCCGAGCGCCGATTGAACGAATGCCGCGAGCAGCAGCGCCAGCTGGAGCGGCGCGTGCAGGAGGCGCAGTTCTCGCAGCGCAGCCTGCAGGCGCGCCGCGCCGAACTCGCGCGCACCCTGGAAACGGCGGCCAGCCAGGCGCGCACGCTGCACGACGAGCGCCAGCGCGCACAGGACGAGCTGGCACGCCTGTCCGACGCCGCGGCCCAGGGCGGGCTGCAGCAGGCGCTGGAGCTGAAGCTGGAGCGCGAGAGGCTGCTCGGTGCCCAGCGCAGCCAGTACGACGAGCTCACGGCCCGGCTGCGTGCCAGCGACGAGCGGCGCATGCAGCACGAGCGCCAGCTCGACCCGCTGCGCGCGCGCATCACCGAATTCCAGCTCAAGGAGCAGGCCGCGCGCCTGGGGCTGGAGCAGTACAGCAGCCTGCTGCAGGATGCCCAGGCCGACCTGCAGGCCGTGGCGCTGTCCATCGAGGAAGGCGGCGTGCGCGCCGCCGGCCTGCAGGGCGAGATCGACCGCCTGCAGCGCGAGATCACGGCCCTGGGCGCGGTCAACCTGGCCGCGCTGGAGGAGCTGACCCTGGCGCGCGAGCGCAAGGGCTTTCTGGACGCGCAGACCGAAGACCTGACATTGGCCATGACCACGCTGGAAGACGCCATCAAGAAGATCGACGGCGAGACGCGTAGCCTGCTGCAGGGCACGTTCGACGCCGTCAACGGCCACTTTGGCCGCATGTTCCCCGAGCTGTTCGGCGGCGGCCAGGCGCGCCTCATCATGACCGGCGACGAGATCCTCGACTCGGGCGTGCAGGTCATGGCCCAGCCGCCGGGCAAGAAGAACCAGACCATCCACCTGCTGTCGGGCGGCGAGAAGGCGCTCACCGCCATCGCGCTGGTGTTCGCCATCTTCCAGCTCAACCCCGCGCCGTTCTGCCTGCTTGACGAGGTGGACGCGCCGCTGGACGACGCCAACACCGAGCGCTATGCCAAGCTGGTCTCCGCCATGTCGCGCGGCACGCAGTTTTTGTTCATCAGCCACAACAAGATCGCCATGGAGATGGCCGAACAGTTGATCGGCGTGACCATGCAGGAGCAGGGCGTCTCGCGCATCGTGGCCGTGGACATGCAGTCCGCGCTGTCCATGGCCGAGGCTTAACTTCATACACCATGAGCAACTTCCAACTCAGCCTCATCATCATCGGCGCCCTGGTGCTGATCGTCGTCATTGCCTACAACGCCTGGACCACCCGGCGCAACACGCCCAAGCGTGCCAGCCCGCGCGAGGGCGACAAGGGGCAGGAGCCGGCCGTGCGCCAGGAGCCGGCGTTCGACGGTGCCGGGCTGGGGCAGGTCGATGCCGCCAAGGCCAGCGCCGCAGAGCCCCATTTCGAAGGCCATGCCGTGGATGCGCGCGACGCGCTGGATCTGCCCGTGCCACAGCCTGAGCGCCGCGGCGGGCTCGATCCGCTCATTGACGTGATCGCCCCCATCGTCGCCGAGCAGCAGGTCTCGGGCGACGCCGCCCTGGCGGCCCTGCCGCCCACGCGCCGCGCGGGCAGCAAGCCCTTTGCCATCGAGGGCCTGAATCTGGCCAGCAACCAGTGGGAGCAGCCCCAGCCCGGCCAGCGCTATGTGCAGTTCCAGGCCGGGGTGCAGCTGGCCAACCGCGTGGGCGCGCTCAACGAGATCGAGTTCTCGGAGTTCGTCATGAAGGCCCAGGCCTTTGCCGACGCCATCAACGCCACGCCCGACTTTCCCGACATGCTGCACGAGGTGGCGCGGGCGCGCGAGCTCGATCAGTTCGCCAGCGACCATGACGCCCAGCTGTCCTTCATGCTGCGCGCGCGCCAGGCCGCCTGGAGCCCCGGCTATGTGCAGCAGAATGCAGCGCGTTGCGGCTTCGTGGCCGGTGCGATTCCGGGGCGTCTGGTGCTGGCGGCCAGCGGCGTCGGCCTTCCACCCATGCTGACCCTGGGTTACGACAGCCAGGCCGCCATGTCCGACGACCCCGAGCAGTCCGCCGTGCGCGACATCATGCTCAGCCTGGACATTGCCCAGGTACACCGCAGCGAACAGCCCTTCGCCCGCCTGCGCGAGGTGGCCGCCCAGCTTGCCGAGGCCATGGACGGCGTGCTCTGCGACCAGAACGGCACACCGCTGCCTGCCATGACCATGGAACCCATCGCGGCCGACCTGGAGCAGCTCTACGACCAGCTGGACAGCCATGAGCTGTCGGCCGGCTCGGTGCTGGCGCGGCGGCTGTTCAGCTAACAACATGGCCGCCCTGAGTCGCCTTCGGCGCCTTCCCCCCTGGGGGACGCCACCAGCGCGGCGGGGCGGCCCTTGCGCGGTGGCCCCGGCCTGGGTTGCGCCAGTTGCATGCGCCGCGGGTGACGCGCAGCGCCGTGGAAAATCAAGATGACCGAGAGTTTGGATCTTTTTTCGGCTCCAGCGCCCGCTGCGCCAGCGTTGGTAGCTACAAAAATTGAGAATCTGCGGGCGCAGCTCAACCGCTGGGCGCACGAGTACTACGTGCAGGACGCACCCAGCGTGCCCGACGCCGAGTACGACCGCGTGTTCCAGCAACTGCAGGCGCTGGAGGGCGCCTACCCAGGCCTGGTGACGCCCGACTCGCCCACGCAGCGCGTGATAGGCGCGGTGATGGATGGGCTGGCGAGCGTGCGCCACAGCGTGCCCATGCTCAGCATCCAGACCGAGACGGATACCGAGGCCAGCGGCGCCGAGGCCTTCGACGCCCGCGTACGCCGCGAGCTGGGCCTCGATGCATCGGCCCCGCCCGTGGAATACGTGGCCGAGCCCAAGTTCGACGGCCTGGCCATGAGCCTGCGCTACGAGCACGGCCGCCTCACGCAGGCCGCCACGCGCGGCGACGGCGAGGTGGGCGAGGACGTGACGCACAACATCCGCACCATCCGGCAGATCCCGCTGACGCTTCCGGCCGACGTGCCGCCGGTGCTGGAGGTGCGCGGCGAGGTCTACATGCGCCGCGCCGACTTCGGCGCGTTGAACGAACGCCAGCGCGAGCGGGGCGAGAAGACCTTCGTCAACCCGCGCAACGCCGCCGCCGGCGCGGTGCGCCAGCTCGACTCAGGGATAACCGCCCAGCGCCCGCTGTCCTTCTTTGCCTATGGCCTGGGCGAGATCACGCCGGCGGAGCAGGGCGGGCCCGACTTTGGCACGCATTACGCGCTGCTGCAGCAACTCAAAACCTGGGGGTTTCCGGTTGCACCCCAGGTTCAGATTGCGCTAGGCGCTTCTGAACTAATAGCATTCCACCGCCGCCTGGGCGCCGAGCGCGATGCGCTCCCCTACGACATCGACGGCGTGGTCTACAAGGTCAACAGCCTGGCGCTGCAAAGGCAGATGGGCTTCAAGACGCGCGAGCCGCGCTGGGCCGTGGCGCACAAGTACCCGGCGCAGGAGATGCTGACGCGCTGCGAAGGCATAGACGTGCAGGTCGGCCGCACCGGCAAGCTGACACCCGTGGCGCGGCTGGCGCCGGTGTTCGTGGGCGGCGTCACCGTCACCAATGCCACGCTGCACAACCTGTTCGAGATCCGCAAGAAGGGCGTGCGTGTGGGCGACCAGGTCATCGTGCGCCGCGCGGGCGACGTGATTCCAGAGGTGGTGGGCGTGGTCGCCGGCCAGCGCCCGGCCTACGTGCCCAACTTCCGCATGCCGCGCCAATGCCCGGTGTGCGGCAGTGCCGTGGTGCGCGAGGCCGGCGAGATGAACCACCGCTGCTCGGGCGGGCTGTTTTGCCCGGCCCAGCGCAAGCAGGCGCTGCTGCACTACGCGCAGCGCCGCGCCCTGGACATCGAGGGGCTGGGGGAAAAGCTGGTCGATCAGCTGGTCGATGGCGAGCTGGTGCGCAGCCTGGCAGACCTGTACCGCCTGGATCTGCCCACGCTGGCGCCCCTGGAGCGCATGGCCGAGAAGTCGGCGCAGAACCTGCTGGATGCGCTGCAAAAATCAAAGCGCACCACGCTACCACGGTTTTTGTTTGGCTTAGGTGTGCGCCATGTGGGCGAGGCCACGGCCAAGGATCTGGCGCGCCATTTCGGCAGCCTCGACGCCATCATGAACGCTGGGGTGGAGCAGCTCTTGCAGGTGAACGACGTGGGGCCCGTGGTGGCCGACTCCATCCACACCTTCTTCGCCCAGCCGCACAACCGCGAGGTGGTCGCTGCGTTGCGCGCGCATGGCGTGACCTGGGAGGAGGGTGCACCCGCCGAGCACACCGCTTTGCCCCTGGCCGGCAAGACCGTGGTGCTGACCGGCACGCTGCCGACCTTGAGTCGCGACGCGGCCAAGGATTTGCTGGAGGCCGCCGGCGCCAAGGTGGCAGGCTCGGTCAGCAAGAAGACGCACTACGTCGTCGCCGGTGCCGAGGCGGGCAGCAAGCTCGCCAGGGCCGAGGAGTTGGGCATCCCGGTGCTGGACGAGGACGGCCTGCACGCGCTGCTGCGCGGGGCGCTGTAGCCATGGCCCTGGCACGGCGCGAACCCAAGGTAGGCCTGGCGCTGGGCAGCGGCTCGGCGCGCGGCTGGGCGCATATCGGCGTGCTGCAGGTGTTGCGCGACGAGGGCGTGCACCTTGACATGGTCTGCGGCTCGTCGATCGGCGCCCTGGTGGGCGCGGCCTATGCGGCGGGCGAGCTGGAGCGCTTTGCCGAATGGGTGCAGACCCTGGGGCTGCGCGAGGTGTTCGGCTTCATGGACTTCAATCTGGCGGGCGGCATGCTCAAGGGCGAAAAGCTGATCGCCTTCTGGCGCCGGCATTTTGCCGACTTCGACATCGATGCGTCTCCGCTGCCCTTCGCCTGTGTGGCGACCGATCTGCACTCGGGCGCCGAGGTCTGGCTGCGCGACGGCTCGATCGCCGACGCCGTGCGCGCATCGATTGCACTGCCCGGTCTGTTCACGCCGGTGGTGCATGCCGACGGGCGGCTGCTGGTCGATGGCGGCCTGGTGAATCCCGTGCCCACCTCGCTGGCGCGTGCCATGGGGGCCGACATCGTCATCGGCGTGGACTTGAACGCCGACATCGTGCAGCGCCATATGCACCCCCTGGCCGTGGTGCGCGAGAGCCAGCCGGGCGACGGCCCCGAGGCCCTGCCCGCGCCCGAACCCGCGCACAACGGCGACTGGATGCGGCGCCTGAAGTTCTGGGCCGGCAGCAATGGCAAGGCGCCGGCACCCAAGCAGCCGTCGATGCTGGACGTGATGATGACCAGCGTGAACATCATGCAGATGCGCATCACGCGCAGCCGCATGGCCGGCGACCCGCCCGAGGTGGTGATAGCGCCGCGCCTGTCGCACCTGGGCCAGCTGGACTTTCACCGCGCCCAGGAGGCCATCGACGAAGGCCGCCGCGCTGCCCAGGCCAGCCTGCCGCAGCTGCGTCAGTTCATGGGCTGAACGTTTGGAAAAACCTGTAAACCGTTGATTTCAAACGATTGGCGGTATAAAGCACGCCTGCCGTCACCGCGGCGCCGGGCGCCGCACCATCGCCGGCCTTTCAGCGGCCCGCGCAGACGCTTTCAAATTTATAGCTGTTAGCGCTTTATCTATAAGCGCTACAGGCACTTTTTATCAACATTTATGGTGTTTTTCGATTCCTTGCGTGCGCGCACGGCCGGGCTGTGCGCGGCGCTGGTGCGCCGGCCCGACTCCTGGCTGTCCGCCCATGGCCTGCTGTGGCTGCTGGCGGTGCTGGCGCTGGCGGTTGTTCTGTACGTGCTGGCGCTGATCCCGTTCACGCCCGCCATCAGCGACATCCGCAAGGCCAAGAGCGATCAGCCGGCGCAGCTGGTCTCCAGCGACGGGCGCCTGCTGGCCGAATACCGCTGGGTGAACCGCGAATGGGTGCCGCTTTCCACCATCGCCAGGCCGGTGGTGGATGCGCTGATCGCCACCGAGGACCACCGCTTTTATGAGCACTTTGGCCTGGACTGGCGACGCACGGCATCGGCCATGGTGCGCACCTTTGGGGGCGAGCGCCAGGGCGGCTCCACCATCACCCAGCAGCTGGCGCGCAACCTGTACCCTGAGGACATTGGCCGCGCCCCCACGCTCACACGCAAGATCAAGGAGGCCATCACGGCGCTGAAGATCGAGTGGTTGTACTCCAAGGACGAGATCCTGGAGACCTACCTGAACACCGTGCCCTTTCTCTACAACGCCTATGGCATAGAGATGGCGGCGCGCACCTACTTCGACAAATCGGCCGACCGGCTGACGGTGCTGGAGAGTGCCACGCTGGTCGGCATGCTCAAGGGCACGGCCTACTACAACCCGGTGCTCAACCCGGAGCGCGCGCAAGAGCGGCGCAACACCGTGCTGGCGCAGATGAAGAAGCGCGGCAAGCTAGCGAGCGCCGAGTACGACAAGCTCGCCAAGCGCCCGCTGCGCATACGCTTCGAGCGCCAGAGCGAGCTGTCCGGCCTGGCCCCGCACCTGGCGCAGCAGCTGCGCCGCCAGCTCATCGACTGGGCCGATCGCAATGGCTACAGCCTGTACAGCGACGGCCTGGTGATACGCACCACCATCGACGGCCGCCTGCAGGAAATGGCAAACCAGGCCGTGCAGCGCCAGGGCCGGCAGCTGCAGGGCGTGGCCGATGCCGCCTGGGCGCCACGCGCCGCCTGGAGCGCCAGGAGCCCGCTGGTGCAGCAGCTGGTGCGCGAGTCGCCCCAGTACGACAAGGCCGTGGCGGCCGGCGCCACGCCCGAGGAGGCGCTGCAGCAACTGCTGGCCGATGGCGATTTTTTGCGCCGGCTGCGCGCCGCCAAGACGCGCGTGCAGGCCGGCTTCCTGGCGCTCGATCCGAGGAGCGGGGCGGTGCTGGCCTGGGTGGGCAGCCGCGACTTCGAGCAGGACCCGTTCGACCATGTGCAGGCCGCCCGGCGCCAGCCCGGCTCCACCTTCAAGCCCTTCGTCTACGGCGCGGCCTTCGCCAAGGGCATGCTGCCCACCGACCAGCTGATGGATCAGGCCGTGGAGATACCACTGGGCGGCAAGCAGGTCTGGCGCCCCACGGACGGGCGCACGCCGCCCAGCAACGAGCCCATGCAGCTGCGCGACGGCCTGGCGTATTCCAAGAACACCATCACCGCCCAGCTGATGCAGCAGGTGGGGCCGCAGCAGGTGGCGCAGCTGGCACGCGCCATGGGCGTGCGCGAATCCAGGCTGGAGGCCGTGCCCGCGCTGGCTCTGGGCACCAGCGCGGTCACCTTGAAGGAGATGGTGGCCGCCTACGGCACCATCGCCAGCGGCGGGCTCTACCGGGCGCCCACGGTGATCACCCGCATCGAGGACAAGCACGGCAAGCTGCTCGAAGCCTTCCAGAGCGCTGCGCCCGAGCGCGCGCTGGGCCTGGCCGCCGCACAGCAGCTGCGCGACGCGCTGCGCGGCGCCGTGGACAAGGGTACGGGCGTGGCGATACGCGCGCGCTACGGCATCACCGCAGACGTGGCCGGCAAGACCGGCACCACGCAGGACAACACCGACGGCTGGTTCATCCTGATGCACCCGCAGCTGGTGGCGGGCGCCTGGGCCGGCTTCAACGACGGGCGCATCACGCTGCGCAGCGACTACTGGGGCCAGGGCGCGCACAGCGCACTGCCCATGGTGGGCGATGTGTTCCGCCAGGCGCTGCGCGGCAAGATCATCGATGCGCGCGAGCGCTTCATCGACGAGGAGGAAAGCAGCTGGATCGCCACGGCCACGGGCACGCTGCGCAACTGGGTCTATGACCTGTTTGGCCGCCCCACAGGCCAGCAGGCCAGCCCGGCTGCCGTGCCCGCGCCCGAGGCGCCCCGCGCCCCCGTGCCTGCGGCCAGCGCCCCGCCGCAGGACGAGCGTCCCGAGATTACCGAGGCACCGCTGGTGCCGCTGCAGGAAGTGGCACCGCGCGCCCCGGCGGCCGATCCGCCGGTATGGGTGGACCAGCCCGATGCGCAGCCGGTGCAACCGTACGCGCCGCCGCCGGCAATGGATTCGGCCGCCTTGCAGCCGGCGACTTTCAATCTCGATCGCTAAAGAATGTCGTAGGAGTGCACGCCGAACTGCCCGCCGCGGCGGTCGGCAAAAAAGCATTCCAGCGTGCGCTTGACGGTCCGAAAGGCGATCTCGTCCCAGGGGATTTCGTCCTCGGCAAAGAGCCGCGCCTCCAGCGTCTCGTGGCCGGGGTCGAAGCGCTCGCTGAGCACCGTCGCCAGGTAGAAGATATGCACCTGCCCCACCTGGGGCACGCTGAGCAGGGAGAACAGCGGCCCCATCGTGATCAGGGCGCCGGCCTCTTCGTCGGTCTCGCGCGCGGCGCCTTGTTCGGCCGTTTCGCCCAGCTCCATGAAGCCGGCCGGCAGCGTCCACTTGCCCCAGCGCGGCTCGATGTTGCGCTTGCACAGCAGCACGCGCTCGCCCAGCACGGGCACCGTGCCCACCACCATCAACGGGTTCTCGTAATGGATGGTGTTGCAGGCCGGGCATATGGCGCGTGCGCGCGTGTCGCCATCGTCGGGCAGGCGGTAGGTCACGGCCGCGCCGCATTCGCGGCAATGCTTGATGGGGCGGCGAAAGATCATGCTATGTTATTAAAAATTGGCTCTAGCGCTCATGTATCAAGCGCGAACAGCTATATTTAATATAGTAAACTGGGTCAGGCCACGGCCACGCGCAGCGGGCACAGGCCGTCGATGCCGCCCTCCAGCACATCGCCGCGCGCCACCGCGTTCACGCCCTCGGGCGTGCCGGTGAAGATCAGGTCGCCGGGCCGCAGCTCCCAGGCTTGTGACAGATGTTCAATGGTCTCGGCGATGTTCCAGATCAGCTGGCTGACGTTGCTGCGCTGGCGGTCTGCGCCGTTGACCTGCAACCAGATCGCGGCCTGCTGCACATTGCCGGCCTGAGCCGCAGGAGTGATGGGGCCGATGGGCGCGCTGGCGTCAAAGCCCTTGGCGATGCACCAGGGGCGGCCCTGCTTCTTGGCCTCGGCCTGCAGGTCGCGGCGCGTCATGTCCAGGCCCACGGCGTAGCCCCAGACATGCTGCAGCGCATCCTGCGCGGCGATGTTGCTGCCGCCCTGGCCTATGGCCACGACGAGTTCGATCTCGTGGTGCAGATCCTGGGTCAGCGTGGGGTAGGGCAGGTGGCCGGTCTCGCCCTGGGCCACGGGCAGTACGGCGTCGGCCGGCTTCATGAAGAAGAACGGCGGCTCGCGCCCGGTAAAGCCCATCTCCCTGGCGTGCTCGGCGTAGTTGCGGCCCACGCAGTAGATGCGGTGCACGGCAAAACGCTCGGCGCGGCCGACAACGGGTACGCTGGCCGGGGCTGCGGGGGGGATGACATAGCTCATGGAGAAACCTCTGACGCTGGTGTTGCGGGCGAAACCGTCGCAGTGTGCCATGGGCCCGCGGCGCTTATGCTGCGGGGCATGAAGCTCTACAACTACTTTCGCTCCTCGGCCTCGTTTCGCGTGCGCATTGCGTTGGAGCTCAAGGGCCTGCCCTACGACTATGTGGCGGTGAACCTGCTCAAGGGCGAACAGCTGCTGCCCGCCTACGCCAGCCAGCTGGGCGACGCGCTGGTGCCGGCGCTTGAGCTTGACGACGGCCGGCTGTTGGCGCAGTCCATGGCCATCATCGAATACCTGGACGAAACCCATCCGGCGCCCGCATTGCTGCCGGGCGACCCCATCGCCCGCGCCCATGTGCGCGCCCTGGCGCAGCTCGTGGCCTGCGAGATCCACCCCTTGAACAATCTGCGTGTGCTCAAGTACCTCAAGCGCCAGCTGCAGCTGGACGATGCCGCCAAGGATGCCTGGTACCGCCACTGGGCACGCCAGGGCCTGCAGGCCTTCGAGCGCCAGCTGCTGCTGCTCGACGCCGAGCGCAAGGCCACCGGCCAGGCTCCCTCGCGCCTGTGCTGGGGCGGCCAGCCCACGCTGGCCGACTGTTGCCTGGTGCCGCAAATCTTCAATGCCCAGCGTTTCCATGTCGAACTGCATGACCTGGCGCGCACCATGGCGGCTTTCCAGGCCTGCATGGCACTGCCGGCGTTCCAGCGTGCCCAACCTTCGGCCTGCCCGGACCATGAGGGGTGACGCCATGACGCACCGCATGCCCCACGACTGGTTGCAACCCGACTGGCCCGCGCCCGCCCATGTGCACGTTCTGTGCACCACGCGCAATGGCGGCGTGAGCGCGCCGCCCTGGGACAGCTTCAACCTGGGCCGCTACGTAGGCGACGCGCCCGAGGCCGTGGCCGCCAACTGGGCGGCATTGCAGGCGGCTGTCAGCGCGCGCGGCCAGCCGGTGCGCCCGGTGTATCTGCGCCAGGTGCATGGCACGGCGCTGGCGGCCCTGCAGGCCGACACGCCCGACGGCGGCGATGCCGATGCCTGCGCCACACGGGTGCCGGGCGTGGCCTGCACCGTCATGGCCGCGGACTGCCTGCCCGTGCTGTTCACCAACCGCGCCGGCACACAGGTGGCCGCTGCCCATGCCGGCTGGCGCGGGCTGGCCGCCGGCGTGCTGGAGGCAGCCGTACAGTCATTTCAGGCTGAAAGCCTTGTTGATAAAGCGCATCAAGCTACAACAAATATAGTTCATCAGGCGCCACAGGAATTGCTGGCCTGGATGGGACCCTGCATAGGCCCGCAGGCCTTCGAGGTCGGCCCCGAGGTGCGCGAGGCCTTTTGCGCCCATGACCCGCAGGCCGCTGCCTGCTTCAAACCCCATGGCCGGGCCGGCAAGCTGCTGGCCGACCTGGCAGGCCTGGCGCGTCAGCGCCTGCGCGCCATGGGCGTGGATGCGATCCATGGCAACGACAGCAGCCCGGCCTGGTGCACGGTGGCCAACCCGTCACGGTTCTTTTCGCACCGGCGCGACAGCCCCGTCCTGGGCACCAGCGGGCGCATGGCTGCCTGCATCTGGATCAGCGGCTGATGCGGCCAGGGCCTGTTCGCGCGCGCGAATGGCGCGTTTGCGCGCGGGCGTGCCCAGGATGTAGCCCACGATGGCGATCGGCAGCAGGCCATAGAGCACAAAGGTGATGCCCGCGCCCAGCAGCGTGCCCTGGGCCGACGTGGCCTCGGCCACCGCCATCATCACGGTTACATAAAGCCAGGCTATTAACACCAAATACATGATTGACTTCAAGCAAAATAGCCCCCTATTGTGAACTGCCACGTCGCTGCCACGCGCATGCAAAGCCCTGTAGCACTGCTGAGGACTCTTGTGTGGTCGGGGACTGCTCGGCAACAATGACCACCTGTGCCTGCTTCCGGGCATATTCATGGAGACCGTATGAGCAACGACGCCGCATGGGCCGAAAGTGTCCAGCAATTTCAGCAAATGCTCAGCCAGAGCTGGGGCAACATGCTGCAGGCCATGCAGCCGGGGGAGCTGAACAAGGCCATGGCCATGCCACCGAGCACGCCGGTGAACTTTGCCGGCGACAAGTTGCTGGAGCTGCAGCAGCAGTACCTGCAGGACATGCGCGCGCTGTGGGGCCAGGGCATGCTGCCGCAAATGCCCAAGACCGGCGACAGGCGCTTTGCCGGTGAGAACTGGGCACAGAACCCGCTGTCGGTGTATTCGGTCACGGCCTACCAGATGCAGGCGCGCGCCCTGATGGGCATGGTGGATGCCGTGGAGGCCGACGAAAAGACCCGCGCACGCATCCGCTTCGGCGTCGAGCAATGGCTGGCCGCGATGTCGCCCAGCAACTTCCTGGCCTTCAATGCCGACGCGCAGAAGAAGGCGATAGAAACCCACGGCGAGAGCATCGCCAAGGGCGTGGCCAACCTGCTGCACGACATGCGCCAGGGCCATATCTCCATGACCGACGAGAGCCGCTTCGAGGTCGGCCGCAACGTGGCCACGACCGAAGGCGCCGTGGTGTTCGAGAACGAGCTGTTCCAGCTCCTCGAATACAAGCCGCTCACGGCCAAGGTGTACGAGCGCCCCTTCCTCATGGTGCCGCCCTGCATCAACAAGTACTACATCCTGGATCTGCAGCCCGAGAACTCGGTCATCCGCTACGCCGTATCGCAGGGCCACCGCACCTTTGTGATCAGCTGGCGCAACCCCGATGAGTCGCTGGGCCACAAGACCTGGGACGATTACATCGAGCAGGCCGTGCTCACCGCCATCGCCAAGACGCAGGAAATCTCCGGCGTCGAAAAGATCAACGCTCTGGGCTTTTGCGTGGGCGGCACCATGCTCACCAACGCCCTGGCAGTGCTGGCCGCGCGCGGCCAGGATGTGGTGGCCAGCGCCACCTTCCTCACCACGCTGATCAACTTTGCCGACACCGGCATCCTCGACGTTTTCATCGACGAAAACTTCGTGCGCATGCGCGAGATGCAAATGGGACAGGGCGGCCTCATGAAGGGGCAGGATCTGGCCTCCACCTTCAGCTTCCTGCGCCCCAACGAGCTGGTCTGGAACTACGTCGTCGGCAACTACCTCAAGGGCGAGACGCCGCCTCCGTTCGACCTGCTGTACTGGAACAGCGACAGCACCAACCTGCCCGGGCCGTACTACGCCTGGTATCTGCGCAACTTCTACCTGGAGAACAAGCTCATCGAGCCCGGTGCCCTCACCGTGTGCGGCGAACAGCTGGATCTGCGCCAGGTCAAGCTGCCGGTCTACATCTACGGCTCGCGTGAAGACCATATCGTGCCGGCCGATGCCGCCTACGCATCCACCCAGGTGCTGCCGGGCAAGAAGCGCTTCGTCATGGGCGCCTCGGGCCATATCGCCGGCGTGATCAACCCCCCGGCCAAGAACAAGCGCAGCCACTGGGTGCGCGAGGACGGCAAGCTGCCCGCCACGCTGCAAGGTTGGCTGGCCGGGGCCGATGAGCTGCCCGGCAGCTGGTGGGATGACTGGAGCGAATGGCTCAAGGGCCATGCCGGCAAGCAGATCGCCGCCCCCAAGGATTACGGCAGGGCGCCCGAATTCAAGGCCATCGAGCCCGCACCCGGGCGTTACGTCAAGCAAAAGGCCTGATCGGATTCATCCGCCCGGCGCAAGGCGCTGCCGGGCATTACTTCAGAGAGGACTCACATGGAAGACATCGTCATCGTTTCCGCCGTACGCACCCCCGTGGGCAAGTTTGGCGGCGCACTCGCCAAGACCGCGGCCACGGATCTTGGCGCCATCGTCATCAAGGAGGCCCTGGCACGCGCCAAGGTGGGGCTGGATCAGTTGGGCGAGGTCATCATGGGCCAGGTGCTGGCGGCCGGCTGCGGCCAGAACCCGGCGCGCCAGGCGCTGATGAAGGCCGGCGTCGCCAAGGAAACCCCGGCGCTGACCATCAACGCCGTCTGCGGCTCGGGCCTGAAGGCCGTCATGTTGGCGGCCCAGGCCGTGGCCACGGGCGACAGCGAAATCGTCGTCGCCGGCGGCCAGGAGAACATGAGCCTGTCGCCCCATGTCCTGAACGGCTCGCGCGACGGCCAGCGCATGGGCGACTGGAAAATGGTGGACACCATGATCGTGGACGGCCTGTGGGACGTCTACAACCAGTACCACATGGGTATCACCGCCGAGAACGTGGCCAAGGCCTACGGCATCACGCGCGAGATGCAGGATGCGCTGGCCCTGGCCAGCCAGCAAAAGGCCGCCGCGGCCCAGGACGCCGGCCGCTTTGCCGACGAAATCGTCGGCGTCTCGCTGGCGCAGAAAAAGGGCGACCCAATTCTGTTCAATGCCGACGAATACCTGAACCGCAAGACCAATGCCGAAGCCCTGGCCGGTCTGCGCCCGGCGTTTGACAAGGCCGGGTCGGTGACGGCCGGCAATGCCTCGGGCATCAACGACGGCGCCGCCGCCGTGGTGGTCATGAGCGCCAAGAAGGCGGCGGCCCTGGGCCTCAAGCCCCTGGCGCGCATCGCCGCCTACGGCACCTCCGGCCTGGATCCGGCCACCATGGGCATGGGCCCGGTGCCGGCATCGCGCAAGGCACTGGCCCGCGCCGGCTGGAACGCCGCCGATGTCGACCTGTTCGAGCTCAATGAAGCCTTTGCCGCCCAGGCCTGCGCCGTCAACAAGGAGCTGGCCATCGACCCGGCGCGTGTCAACGTCAACGGCGGGGCCATTGCCATCGGTCACCCCATCGGCGCCTCGGGCTGCCGCGTGCTGGTGACGCTGCTGCACGAGATGCAGCGCCGCGACGCCAGGAAGGGCCTGGCTGCGCTGTGCATTGGCGGCGGCATGGGCGTGTCGCTGGCGCTGGAGCGCTAAGCCGTCAGAGATTCGGGCCTTCGCGTCGTTGTTGATTCAGTCGCCTGGGCGACAATGACCAAGGCCCGTGTTTACCTTGATCGCACAGATCAGGATCTTGGGTAGAGTGTTTACGGATTTTTCCACCACAAAAGGAGCACACAATGAGTCAGAAAGTCGCATACGTCACCGGAGGCATGGGTGGAATCGGCACGGCCATTTGCCAACGCCTGCACAAGGAAGGCTTGAAGGTCATCGCTGGCTGCGGCCCCACGCGCGACTACGCCAAGTGGCTGGCCGAGCAGAAGGCCCTGGGCTACACCTTCTACGCCTCTGCAGGCAATGTGGGTGACTGGGATTCCACGGTGGAGGCCTTCGCCAAGGCCAAGGCCGAGCATGGCAGCATCGATGTGCTGGTGAACAACGCCGGCATCACGCGCGACCGCATGTTCGTGAAGATGACGCGCGAGGACTGGGACGCCGTCATCGAAACCAACCTCAACAGCATGTTCAACGTGACCAAGCAGGTTGTTGCCGACATGGTGGAAAAGGGCTGGGGGCGCATCGTCAACATCAGCTCGGTCAATGGGGAAAAGGGCCAGGCCGGCCAGACCAACTACTCGGCCGCCAAGGCCGGCATGCACGGCTTCTCCATGGCGCTGGCGCAGGAACTGGCCTCCAAGGGCGTAACGGTGAATACCGTGGCGCCGGGCTATATCGGTACCGACATGGTCAAGGCGATTCGCCCCGATGTGCTGGAGAAGATTGTCGGCACCGTCCCCGTCAAGCGCCTGGGCGAGCCCAGCGAAATTGCCTCCATCGTCGCCTGGCTGGCCTCTGACGAGGGTGGCTACGCCACTGGCGCAGAGTTCTCCGTCAACGGTGGCCTACACATGCGCTGATACAGTGAAGAGCATTCCCGGCAACTGCTGCCGGGAATGGGCCATAAAAAAAAGGAACGTCACCAGACGTTCCTTTTTTTTCGGGCCACCGGTGCACTACCGCACTTCGACTTGAACCCGGTGGGCCGCGCCGCCCACGCAGGACTGGCGCACAGGGGGGGCCTGTCAACTCCCGAAATCAGGGCCTCGCAAGGCCGCAGGATGCCCTTACAGGCGGGTTGGCGCGCGCTTGCGATCGCGTTCGTCTTCGGGCCAGGCAGAGAGCATTGCAGTCATGGTCATGGTCATGGGAAAAACTCCTTTGATGTAACCACAACGCGAACCCCGGGCGCAGCGTTGACAGCGAGTGGAAAGAAAGTGCAACCCCTGGATAGCACCTGTTTTTGCTCTCGATAAAAGAGCTATAAATCCATGCTGCAAAAGCGCTAACGGGCAATTTCTTCCGTGTGTTTTCCTGGCAGGCCGCCGCTATCGGCTCAATTCTTCAAGAGTCGTGGACATATCCAGCCACTTTTCTTCCAGTACTTCGATCTCGTCGGCGCAGGCTTTCAGGCGCCGCCCGCAGTCGGCAATCTCTGCCGCTGGCAGGGCTTGCATCAGGCGCTCTTCCAGCGCTGCCTTTTCCTCGCCCAGGGCTGCCAGGCGCTGGTCGATCTTGTCGAGTTCGCGCTTCAGCGGCCGAGTCTTCTCGGCCAGCAACTGGCGCGCCTGGGCGTCCAGGCGGCGCTGTTCGCGTGCGTCACGCTGGGGTGGCGCAGCGGCCGCCGGCGCCGATACCGCGCTGCTGACCGTGCGGGCCTGCTCGCGCAGACGCTTGGATTCTTCCAGCAGGTAGCGCTGGTAATCATCGAGGTCGCCATCAAAGGGGCCGACCTGGCCGCGGCCGACAAGCCAGAACTCGTCGCACACGGCGCGCAGCAGGGCCCGGTCATGGCTCACCAGCATCACCGTGCCCTCGAACTCGTTGAGCGCCATGGCCAGGGCCTCGCGCGTGGCCAGGTCCAGGTGGTTGGTGGGCTCGTCGAGCAGCAGCAGGTTGGGCCGCTGCCAGACGATCATGGCCAGCACCAGGCGGGCTTTTTCGCCGCCGCTCATGCTGCCCACGGCCTGCAGCACCATGTCGCCGCTGAAATTGAATGACCCGAGGAAGTTGCGCAAATCCTGTTCGCGCGCGTCCACGCCCAGCTCGCGCGCCAGGCGCACCATGTGCCCCAGCGGGTGATCATCCGGGTGCAGCACATCGAGTTCCTGCTGGGCGAAGTAGCCAATCGCCAGGCCTTTGCCCTCGGTGACCTTGCCCGAGAGCGGCGCCATGGTGCGGGCGATGGTTTTGACCAGCGTGGACTTGCCCTGGCCGTTGGCGCCCAGAATGCCTATGCGCTGGCCGGCCAGCACCGTTTTGCTGACGCCGGTGAGGATGGTGCTCTCGGCGCCGTCTTCACTGCGGTAGCCAAAGGCCGCATCGGTCAGCGCCAGCATGGGGTTGGGCAGGTTGGCCGGCTCCTGGAATTCAAAGGTGAATTCGGCGCTGGCTAGCACCGGGGCGATCTTTTCCATGCGCTCCAGCGCCTTGACGCGGCTTTGCGCCTGGCGTGCCTTGGTGGCCTTGGCCTTGAAGCGGTCGATGAACTTCTGCAGGTGGGCGATCTTTGTCTGCTGGCGCTCGAACGACGCCTGCTGCAGGGTCAGCTGCTGCGCCCGCAGCTCCTCGAACTGGCTGTAGTTGCCGCCGTAGCGCGTGAGCGTACCGTTGTCGATGTGCAGCGTGACGCCGGTCACGGCATCCAGAAACTCGCGGTCGTGGCTGATGACGATGAGCGTGCCCTCGTAGCGCTTGAGCCAGGCCTCCAGCCACACCAGCGCGTCCAGATCCAGGTGGTTAGTGGGCTCGTCCAGCAGCAGCAGGTCGGACGGGCACATCAGCGCGCGCGCCAGCTGCAGGCGCATGCGCCAGCCGCCGGAGAAGCTGTTCACGGGGCGATCGAGTTCGGCCACCTGAAACCCCAGGCCCAGGATCAGAGCCTGCGCGCGTGCGGGCGCGTCATGCGCGCCGGCATCCTGCAGGTCGGCATGCGCCTGGGCGATGGCCATACCATCGCCGGTACGCTCTGCTTTTGATAGCTTATCGCGCAGACTGGACAAGCGTGTATCGCCATCCAGCACAAAATCCGTGGCCGGCTCGTCGGTCTCGGGCATATGCTGCGCGACCTGCGCCATGCGCCACTGCGGCGGCATGAAGAAATCGCCGCCGTCTTCGTGCAGCGTGCCGTTCAAGAGCGCAAACAGCGTGGACTTGCCCGCGCCGTTGCGGCCTACCAGGCCGACCTGTTCACCCGGATTGATGGTGGCGCTGACGCCATCGAGGAGCACCTTGCTGCCGCGGCGCAAGGTGACGTTTTTCAGAGTGATCATGCAGAAAAATGCGCCAGGGCGGCACGCGTGACGAGCAGCACCTGGTCTTCGCCGGCACTGGTGGGCAACCAGAACACGGGCAATTGGGGGAAGGCGGCCTCGAAGTGGGCGCGCTCGTTGCCGATCTCCAGCACCAGCACGGCATCCTGGCTCATGTGCGTGGGGGCGTCCTGCAGCAGGCGGCGGACGAAGTCCATGCCGTCTGCGCCGCCGGCCAGGGCCAGCGCGGGCTCGGCGCGGTACTCCTCCGGCAGGGCGGCCATGCTCTGGGCGTTGACATAGGGCGGGTTGCACAGGATCAGGTCCCAGGGGCCGGGGCAGGCGGCCAGGCCGTCGGACTCGATCAGGCGCACGCGCTGCTGCAGGCCGTGTTTGTCCACGTTGATGCGCGCCACGGCCAGGGCGTCCGGCGAGATGTCGGCGCCGGTCACTGCTACCTCGGGCCAGGCCATGGCCGCCAGACAGGCCAGGCTGCCGTTGCCGGTACACAGGTCGAGCACGTTCCTGGTCTGGTCGCTGAGCCAGTCGTCGATGCCGCCGCCTGCCAGCAGCTCGGCGATGAAGCTGCGCGGCACGATGGCGCGCTCGTCCACGTAGAACGGCACGCCCTGCAGCCAGGCCTCGCGCGTCAGGTAGGCGGCGGGCTTGCGCGTGGCGATGCGCTCTTCAAAAAGAGTAGCTACCAGCGCTTGATTGGCGGGCGTTACGGTTCGATTTTCAACTGAATCAGCCACACCTTCTTCGAGTACGCTGTCCAGCGGCAGGCCCAGGCGCCACAGCACCAGCCAGGCGGCCTCGTCCCAGGCGTTGGTCGTGCCATGGCCAAAGACCACGCCGGCCTGGGCCAGCTGTTCCGCACCGCTTTGGATCAGCGCGCCCACGGTGGCGCCTTGTACGGCCTGTGTCATGCCGCGGCCCGCGCGTTCAGGTTCTCCAGCGTGCGGCGGTAGATGTTCGTCAGGGGCTCTATGTCCACCAGGCGGATGTTCTCGTCGATCTTGTGGATACTGTCGTTGGGTGGGCCGAGTTCGACCACCTCGGGGCAGATCTGGGCGATGAAGCGGCCGTCGCTGGTGCCGCCGGTGGTGGAGAGCTCGGTGGCCAGGCCGGTCTCGGCATGGATCGCCTGCTGCACGGCATCGACCAGCTCGCCCGGCTGCGTCAGAAAGGGCTGGCCGCCCAGCGTCCAGCCCAGGTCGTACTCCAGGCCGTGGTGGTCGAGCACGGCATGCACGCGCGCCTTCAGGCCGTCGGCGGTGGATTCGGTGCTGAAGCGGAAGTTGAAGTCGATCACCACCTGGCCGGGGATGACGTTGGTCGCACCCGTGCCGGCGTGGATGTTGCTCATCTGCCAGCTGGTCGGCTGGAAGAAGGCGTTGCCCTGGTCCCACTCGGTGGCGGCCAGCTCGGCCAGCGCGGGCACCGCCTGGTGGATGGGGTTGCGCGCCAGCTGCGGGTAGGCGATATGGCCTTGCACGCCCTTCACGGCGAGCCGGCCCGAGAGCGTGCCGCGACGGCCGTTCTTGATCATGTCGCCGGTGCTCGTGACCGATGTCGGTTCGCCCACGATGCACCAGTCCAGGCGCTCGCCGCGTGCGCGCAGCCTCTCGACCACCACCTTCGTGCCGTCCACCGACGGGCCTTCCTCGTCGCTGGTGAGCAAAAAGGCGATGGCGATGGCCGGCTCGGGCGTGGCGGCCAGGAACTCCTCGACCGCGACGATGAAGGCGGCGATCGACGTCTTCATGTCGCTGGCACCGCGCCCGTACAGCCGGCCGTCGCGCTGCGTGGGCTGGAACGGCGGGCTGCCCCATTGCTCCACGGGGCCGGTGGGCACCACGTCGGTATGGCCGGCAAACACTATTGTTTTAATAGCTTCTTGCGCTTTATTGACGGACGCTGCAGGCCTTTTTGCCCATAGATTGCTGACGCGGAAGCTGGGCGGCCCGCTGTCCAGCCGCTCGCAGGCAAAGCCCAGCGGGGCCAGGCGTTCGGTCAGCAGATCCAGGCAGCCCGCGTCCTCGGGGGTGATGGAGGGGCGGGCGATGAGTTGTTCGGTCAGTTGCAGGGTGGGGGACATCGGGTGGGCGGTAGAGAGGCCGGCGCGCGAGCCGGCTGGGGCCGTCAGGCAGGCTTGACGTCCAGCACGATCTCGGTGAACGAAGGCTCTTCGTCCTCGGGCTGCTGGCTCGCCTCCTGCTGCGCCTTGGCGGCGCGGGCGGCGATGGTGAAGTCGTTTTGCAGGCGCCACATGAGGTTGGTGGGCGAGTCGGCGTAGGACAGGCCTTCCTTGCGGTCGATCTTGTCGCTCAGGATCATCTGCGCCAGGGCTTCCTCGAAAGTCTGCGAGCCTTCGGCCATGGATTTCTCCATGGCCTCGCGCACGCCGGAGAAGTCACTCTGCTCGATCAGGTCGGCCACCAGCTTGGTGTTGAGCATGATCTCGGCCGCCGGCAGGCGCTCGCCCGTCTTGGTGCGCACCAGGCGCTGCGAGATGATGGCCTTGAGGGCCGAGCCCAGGTCGCCCAGCATGGTGGAGCGCACCTCGACTGGGTAGAACGACAAAATGCGGTTGAGCGCGTGGTAGCTGTTGTTGCCATGCAGCGTGGCCAGGCACAGGTGGCCCGACTGGGCATAGGCGATGGCCGCCGACATGGTCTCGCGGTCGCGGATCTCGCCAATCAGGATCACGTCCGGCGCCTGGCGCAGGGCGTTCTTCAACGCCGTCTGCAGCGACTGCGTGTCGCCGCCGATCTCGCGCTGGTTGACGATGGACTTCTTGTTCTTGAACTGGTATTCGACCGGGTCTTCGACGGTGAGGATATGGCCCGTCATGGCCTCGTTGCGCTCGTCGATCATGGCCGCCAGTGTCGTGCTCTTGCCTGAACCGGTGGCGCCGACGACCAGGATCAGGCCGCGCTTTTCCATGATCAGCTCGCTGAGCACGGGCGGCAGATTCAGGGTGGACAGCTTGGGTATCTCTTGGGCGATGAAACGGATCACCACCGCGTAGGTGCCGCGCTGGCGCATGGCGCTGACACGAAAGCGCCCCACGCCAGCGAGCGGGACACCCATGTTGAGCTCTCCCGTCTCCTCCAGCTCCTCGATGCGGTCGGGCGGCACGATCTCGGCCAGCAGGTTGCGCGGCGCATCGGGCGGCAGCAGCTGGTTGTTGATGGGCACGCATTCGCCGTTGATCTTGATCAGGGCCGGCGCATTCGCCGACAGGTAGACGTCGGAGGCCTTCTTCTCGCCCATCAGGCGCAATATGCGTTCCATCGTGCTCATGCTTGCTCCCTCTCTCGCGGTCGTGTGTATTGGTTATCCACTGCGGTTCGCGCGTCGCCCGCGACGCATGCAACTGGCGCGGCCCCACGCAGCGGACGCCGCGCAAGGGCCGCCCCGCCGCGCTGGCGTCGTCCCCCTGCCCGCGAAGCGAGAGCGGGGGTGAAGGCGCGAAGCGCCTCAGGGGGGTGTCGCATATCAATCGCGCAACAGGTCGTTCAGGCTGGTGGAGGCGCGCGTCTTGGCGTCCACCTTCTTGACGATGATGGCCGCGTACATGCTGTAGCGCCCGCCATCCTTGGGCAGGTTGCCGCTGACCACCACCGAGCCCGCGGGCACGCGGCCGTAGGTGGTTTCGCCCGTGGCGCGGTCGTAGATCGGGGTGCTCTTGCCGATGTACACGCCCATGGAGATGACGGAGTTTTCCTCGACGATCACGCCCTCGACGATCTCGGAGCGCGCGCCGATGAAGCAGTTGTCCTCGATGATGGTGGGGCCGGCCTGCAGCGGCTCCAGCACACCGCCCAAGCCCACGCCGCCCGACAGGTGCACATGCTTGCCCACCTGGGCGCAGGAGCCCACGGTGGCCCAGGTATCGACCATGGTGCCCTCATCCACATAGGCGCCGATGTTCACGTAGCTGGGCATGAGGATGGCACCCTTGGCGATGAAGCTGCCGCGGCGCGCCACGGCCGGCGGCACCACGCGCACGCCGGTGGCGGCCATCTCGTCGGGCGTGAGATGGGAGAACTTTGGCGGCACCTTGTCGAAGAAGGCCAGGTCGCCGGCGCGCATGACGGCGTTGTCCTTCAGGCGGAAGGACAGCAGCACGGCCTTTTTGATCCACTGGTGCACCGTCCACTGGCCCACGCCTTCACGCGTGGCCACGCGCAACTGGCCGTTGTTGAGCTCGGCAATCACATGCTCGACGGCATCTTCGATCTCTTTGGGGGCGGCACCGGGCGCCAGGCTGGCGCGGTTGTCCCAGGCGTTGTCTATCAGGGTCTGCAGTTGTTGTGTCATGAAAGGAATCAGGTATGGGAGCGGATGAATTGCACGATGCGCTGGGCGGCCTGCAGGCACTCGTCGGCCTCGGCCACCAGGGCCATGCGCACGCGCTGGGCGCCAGGATTGATGCCATCCGTCTCGCGCGCCAGGTAGCTGCCCGGCAGCACCGTCACATTGTATTGAGCCAGCAGTTGGCGGGCGAAGTCGGTATCGCTCATGCCCAGCGCCTCGGGCACCTGGGCCCAGAGGTAGAAGCCGGCGTCGGGCAGGCTGACCTGCATGGCCTGGTCCAGCAGCGGCGTGACCTGGGCAAACTTGGCACGGTACAGGGCGCGGTTGTCCTCCACATGGGCCTCGTCGTTCCATGCGGCTATGCTGGCCGCCTGCACCGCCAGGCCCATGGCGCTGCCGTGGTAGGTGCGGTAGAGCAAAAAGGCCTTGATGAGCGTGGCGTCGCCGGCGACAAAGCCGCTGCGCAGGCCGGGCACGTTGCTGCGCTTGGACAGGCTGGTGAAGGCGATCAGGTTGCGGTAATCGTCGCGCCCCAGTTTGGCCGCAGCCTCCAGGCCACCCAGAGGGGGCTCGTCGCGAAAGTAAATTTCGCTGTAGCACTCGTCAGAGGCAATCACGAAGCCATGGCGGTCGCTGAGCGCAAACAGCTTCTCCCACTCGGCCAAGGGCATCACGGCGCCCGTGGGGTTGCCGGGAGAGCACACGAACAGCAGCTGCGTTCGCTGCCACACGGCATCGGGCACGCTGTCCCAGTCAACGGCAAAGTTGCGCGCCGGGTCACTGGGGGCGAAATGCGGGTTGGCGCCGGCCAGCAGGGTGGCACCTTCGTAGATTTGATAGAACGGATTGGGGCAGACCACGGTGGCACCGGGCCGCGAGGCATCGACCACCGTTTGTGTGAACGCGAATAAGGCCTCACGCGAGCCGTTGACGGGCAGCAGCTGTGTAGCCGCATCCACGGCAATGCCATAGCGGCGTTGCACCCAGGCCGCGCAGGCCTCGCGCAAGCGCGGCTCGCCCAAGGTTGATGGGTAGCTGGCCAGGCCCGCCAGGTTGGCGGCAAGCGCTTCCTGGATGAAACGTGGTGTGGCGTGGCGCGGCTCGCCAATGCCCAGGCTGATGGCACTGTGCTGCGCAGACGGGGTAACCCCCGCGAAAAGCTGTCGCAGCCGCTCGAATGGGTAGGGCTGCAGTCGGGAGAGCAGGGGGTTCATGGTGCCGATTATCAAGGATGGCCAGCAATGTCTTGGAGCGTACTCGGGTGCCCTGACCGATTCGGCCTTAGCCTCGATTTCTGCATTGATTGAATGTGTTTACATTGTTACCATCGGAATCATAATCATATGGCGCTCTGAATTGCGAGGGAGTTCGAGACGATGGCAGATTTGTTCATTCTGCGACCAGGCATCTGGCTGATGCGTCGTCTGCGCTTTAGCGCCAAATTGGCCCTGCTGGCTGGTGTCGCCGTGCTGGCGCAAATGCTTGTTGCAGGCGTACAGGGGCTGGGTTCGCAGGTGCACTGGTGGGTGTCCGGCTTGGCTGTGTTGGCGGTCGTGTATCTGGCAGTCGCCTTGCGGATCAGCGTGATCCAGGACATGCGGCAGTTGAGCATGTCAATGCATCGGGCGGCACATGGCGATCTGTGCGCGCGCGTGCAGCTGAAGGGTGCGGATGAACTGGCGCACATGGGCTTGCAACTCGATCGCATGGTGCTCACGTTGTCCGCCATGGTGGCCGACATACGCAGCAACGCCGCCTTGGTCGCGCATGCGGGGCAGACCCTGGCGTCGGACAACCTGGAGCTCGCAGGCCGCACCGAGCAGCAGGCGGCAAGCCTGCAGCAGACGGTTGCCAGCGTGGCCCAGCTGTCCTCTGCAGTGAATGGCAACGCACAGACCGCGGGCGTGGCGGATCAACATGCCATTGAGCTGCGCACCATGGCCGAGGCCGGCACGCAGGCCATGGCGCGTGCGGTGGATTCGGTTCAGGGTATTCAGAATGATGCCCGTCGCATGGGCGAGATCATCCAGGTGATCGACAGCATTGCCTTTCAGACCAATATCCTGGCCCTCAATGCGGCTGTTGAAGCCGCCCGGGCAGGGGAACAGGGCCGAGGGTTTGCCGTCGTGGCGGCCGAGGTACGCATGCTCGCGCGTCGATCTGCCGAGGCGGCACGCGAGATCCGCGGCCTGATCAGCCCTCGGTACAACAGGTCGAGAGCAGTGCCGGCCTGATTCGCAGCACCGGCGATGGTATTGCTTCCATGGCGAACGGCATTCGTGGCGTGGCGAGCCATGTGAGTGATATTTCGCATTCGGTGACCGAACAGCAGACCGGTCTGCAAGAAATCAGCGCGGCGGTGCAGCAGCTTGACCAGATCACCCAGCGCAACGCGTCCATGGCGGGCAATGCCCTGCATCAAGCCCAGGCGCTGGAAAGTCGTGCCCACACCCTGTCACAGGCCGTTCGAAATTTCCGCCTGCAGCAGGGTACGGCCGATGAAGCAGTGGCCTTGGTCGAACGAGCGGCGGCGCTGCACGGTGGCCATTCGCGCGAGGCCTTTCTGCGCACCGTGAGCGATCCTGCGCAGCCCTACCATGACCGCGACATGTATGTGTTTGCCCTGGATGCCACCGGAACCTACCGAGCATTTGGCGGTAACCCCGCCAAGGTTGGCAGCTGCGTACAGGACATCCCTGGGGTTGCGGGCGAACAGCTGCTGCACGCCATCGTGACTCAGGCCGAGCGGGCCCCGGGTTGGGTGGAATACGACATCACGCACCCGACAACGGGCACGGTTCAAACCAAGATGTCCTTTGTGCGGCGCGCGGGGGATTTGTATCTTGGTTGCGGGGTCTACAAATCGCTCGCGGCTGCGGCGTAGCCCTGCTTCAGCGCCTGGCCCGCGCACGGGCCAATGCGGCAGCGATGGCGGCTTGCTTGGTGGCGGTTTCCACAGCAGCTGCCGCCTCAGGCGGATCGGCTGGTGACTGTCTGTCCGTGGACTCCGGCATGATCTGCGTCTGCTGCTCCCGCTGCAGGCGTTCTTGCCGGAACAGATAGCGGGTACGGGCCTGATCGGCTTGCAAGGCTGACCAGGCGGCCCAGCCTGTGGCCTCGCCGCTGATGTTTTCCATGCGAATGCAGTCCACGGGGCAGGCGGGAACGCACAGTTCGCAGCCCGTGCAATGCGGGGCAATGACGGTGTGCATGCGCTTGTTAAGGCCCAGGATCGCATCCGTGGGGCAGGCCTTGATGCACAGCGTGCAGCCTATGCACCAGTTTTCGTCGATGACGGCCACGGTGCGAGGTGCTTCCTGACCATGCTCGGCACTCAAGGGCTCAATCGGGCGGCCTGTGATGGTCGCCAGGCGCGCAATGCCCTGGGCGCCTCCGGGCGGGCATTGGTTGATGCCGGCCTCGCCACTGGCGACGGCCAGGGCGTATGCAGCGCAGTCGGGATAGCCGCAGCGCGTGCACTGGGTCTGGGGCAGGGCGGCGTTGATGCGTGCCGCCAGGGCCCGCAGCGCCTCTGTCGATGACAGCGACGGCAGCTCGGCCTCGACGGTGGACATGACGCGCTACTCAGGCGCTGCGCGCACGCTGCACGCGCGCGGCCGCAGCTGGCTGGCTGGGTTGGTTGGCGAGAATGAAGTCGCGCACCTGGGTGTACACATGCGTGCGCCAGCGCCGGCCGCTGAAGATGCCGTAGTGGCCCGCACCCTTGACTTCGTAGTGCGTGCGGCGTTCGGGGGGAATGCCGCTGCACAGGCCCTGTGCGGCCTCGGTCTGGCCGCAGCCGGAGATGTCGTCGAGTTCGCCCTCGACGGTCAGCAGCGCCGTGGTGGTGATGTCCTGCGGGCGCACGCGCTGGAGCTCACCGCTGGGCGCGCGCACATCCCAGGTGCCGTTGACCAGGCTGTAGTCCTGGAAAACGGTCTTGATGGTCTCCAGGTAATAGTGGGCGTCCATGTCGAGCACGGCGTTGTACTCGTCATAGAACTTGCGGTGGGCCTCGGCGCTGGCGCCGGCACCCTGGATCAAATCCCTGAAGTAGTCGTAGTGGCTGGTCGCGTGGCGATCGGGATTCATGGCCACGAAGCCCATGTGCTGCATGAAACCCGGATAGACGCGACGACCCGCTCCCGGGAAATTGCTCGGCACGCGGTAGATGACGTTGTTTTCAAACCATGAATAGCTACGTTTGGAGGCGAGGTTGTTCACCGCCGTGGGCGAGCGACGCGCGTCGATCGGGCCGCCCATCATGGTCATGGACAGCGGCGTGGTTTCGCCCCGGCTGGCCATCAGCGACACCGCGGCGAGCACCGGCACCGTTGGCTGGCACACGCTCATCACATGGCAGTTGCCGTATTTTTCCTGCAGGTGACGAATGAACTCCTGTACGTAGTTCACATAGTCGTCGAGGTGGAAGTCGCCCTCGGACATGGGCACGGTGCGTGCGTTTTTCCAGTCGGTGATATAGACCTTGTGGCCCTGCAGCATGGAGCGCACCGTGTCGCGCAGCAGCGTGGCGTAATGCCCGGAAAGCGGCGCGACGATGAGCACCACGGGTTGTACCTTGAGCTTGAGCAAGGTGTCCGGATCGTCGGAGAAGCGCTTGAAACGGCGCAGCTCGCAGAACGGCTTGTCGATTTCGATGCGCTCGTGAATGGCGCAGCTGACACCGTCCACGTCCACGGTACGGATGCCAAACTCGGGCTTTTCATAGTCCTTGCCCAGGCGATGCATGAGATCGTAGCCGGCGGACAGGCGCTGGGCCAGTGGCGTCTCACTGAGGGGCGACAGCGGATTGCTGTAGAACTTGGCGGCCGCTTGTGCCAGATCGGCAAAGGGCTCCATCAGGGAGCGCTGGGATTCGTAGATGGTGTACAGCATATGAGCGATATTTTATGTTGCAGTGCACAATATGCAAGCAAATCGCTGTGTATGTGTGTAGGACTACCACGAATTTTACGTCTCGTAGGCGACAAAACAACCCAACTGTTGACTGGGGGGTTGATGGCAAATCGCGCTTTGTGGTAGGGGATTGATCCTTTTCTGGTGCTGGCTTGGGATCAGCTGGTTCCTTGCAGCCAGGCTTCGAAGGCCTCACGCGAAGTGTTGCGTAAAGCACGACGGAACAGCTGCTTGTCGCCCAGATACAGGCAGTGGCGCATCACCGTGAAGGGGTTGAAGCTGCTCTCGGGGTTGCGCTCTTCGTAATACTGCTTGTAGCGCTTGACGGTGGCCAGGGTTTCGCGCATCAGTGCATTGAAGCGGGCACGGGTGATGGCGGGTGACCAGGCGCGGATGTCGTCCACGAACTGATCGACCTTCTGGCCCTCGAATTCCACATCCTTGAAGAAGTGGTTGGCGATCTTTAAAAAGGTGAAAGCATTGAGCTCGCTGCCCGCTAGCGCGGGCCGGGCGCCGGGCGGGTCGGCCTCGGTGGTCTCGTCGGGCGCGCGTTGCAGCTCGGCCGCCGTCGCGTCGCGGATCTGAAGAAACTCGCGGTCGGCCAGCTCGAACAGCGCCGACAGCACGTTGATACGGCGCTTGAGCTGAGCCGGAATCGATTTTTTGTACTTGATCTTGTGATCCAGCACGCTCCACGCGTCCTGGATGATAGTGCGCACCTGTAACTCGAAGGGCTGATGGACATAAGCAGCATGCTGCGGCAAGGCGGCCTGGGCGGCGTTCAGGCGCAGATCCAGATGCAGGCCCTTGTAGCCGAAAGAGGCCTCGGTGCCCTCCATGGCGCTGACCTTGTCGGTTACGTCGATCACGTCGAAGTGCGATTGCACGATCTGCGCCACCTTCTCCAGCTCGTCCTCATACAGGCAGACCACGCGCACGCCTATCAGGTCGGTGATGTAGGGGCGGATTTCATAGGGAACGCCGCTTTCTTCCAGCGTCGTGCGGTACTTGCGCGAGAACTTGCGCAGACATTCGTCGCGGTCTTTCACGCGGCTTTCGATCTTGGCTATGTCGATGTGGCGCGCCTGCGCAAGAATGGTCTGCAGCAAATCCTTGAAAAAGACGCGGGCCTGCTCCAGGGCCGGACGCTCCAGCGCATAGAAGGCGTGGAAGGCGGCTTCCTCGCGTGCAAGATGGGTGGAAGAAGACATGCGGTGGTAGGTGCCGTCGGGGGTGATGGCCACCATCGTAGGGCAGCCGGTCGCTGCCTGCCAATGGTGGGCGGCAGTGTGTTCACGTCGTTGGTGGCCTGGTGCGCGCCAGGGCCATGACATCGCGCGCCGGCAGTGTCTTCAGGCGATGGTCGCTCCACACCTGGCGCCAGCGGCGCGCACCGGGCAGACCATGGCGCAGGCCCAGCATGTGGCGCGCAATCGCGTACCAATGCGTGCCGTGTTCTACGGCCTCGCGCTCCATGTAGGCCACCATGTCTTCCTCGACCTGCTCGCGTGTCAGCAGGCCCGGCGCCGCACCAAAGAACAGCTCGTCCCAGCGGGCCAACCACCAGGGGTTGTGATAGGCCTCGCGGCCCACCATCACGCCATCGACATGCGCCAGCTGTTCCTGCACGGCGGCATCGGTCTGAAAGCCGCCGTTGATGGCAATGGTCAGGTACGGGAAGTCGGCCTTCAGGCGTGCGGCGACGTCGTAGCGCAGGGGCGGAATCTCACGGTTTTCCTTCGGTGACAGGCCCTTGAGCCAGGCATTGCGCGCATGCACGATGAACACGGTGCAACCCGCGTCGGCCACGGTGCCGACAAAGTCGCGCACAAAACCATAGTCTTCCCCCTGGTCTATGCCTATGCGGTGCTTCACGGTGACGGGAATGTCCACCATGTCCCGCATGGCTTTCACGCAGTCGGCCACCAGGTGCGGCTCGTTCATCAGGCAGGCGCCAAAGGCGCCGCGCTGCACGCGCTCGCTGGGGCAGCCGCAGTTCAGGTTGATCTCGTCATAGCCCCATTGCGCGCCCAGGCGGGCGGCCTGCGTCAGGTCGGCGGGCTCGCTGCCGCCCAGCTGCAGCGCCACGGGGTGCTCGGCCTCGCCAAAGCGCAGGTGGCGCGGCACGTCGCCATGCAGCAGCGCGCCGGTGGTCACCATCTCGGTATAGAGCAGGGTGTGGCGCGACAGCAGGCGGTGCAGGTGGCGGCAATGCCTGTCGGTCCAGTCCATCATCGGCGCAACGGACATGCGCCAGGGGTTGTGTGGGGAGGAGGGAGAGGTGGGCTGCACGAAAGATCTTGGCGATGGGTGGCGCGGTATTGTCCCAGGTACCGCATCACGGATGCAGGCGGGCGGTTTTATGAGGTATTTTCGGCTTTCACGCCCGTAGTACAAGCGCCATAAACTATTAAAATAATAGTAACCTCTGGTCACAGGGCGCAAGCCCGCCTACCATCAATGGCCATGCCCATGGCTTTGCAAGGAGGCGCACCATGCCGAACCATCAACCCCAGGGTGCGGCGCTGCGCACCGTGGTGATTCTGGGTGCGGGTCAGATCGGCCAGGCGATCGCACTCAAGTTGCTCGATGCCGGGGGCTATGCGCTGCTGGTGGCCGATCGCAATGCTGCCTCGCTGCAACGCTTGCATGCCTTGACCGGCATACCCACGGCACAGATCCAGGACGCGGTGGCGCTGGAAGCCGTGATTGCCGGCGCCTACGCCGTGCTCAACGCCTTGCCGTTTCACCAGGCCGTGCCGGTGGCCACGCTATGCGTGAGGCATGGCGTGCATTACTTCGACCTGACCGAGGACGTGGCCAGCACGCAAGCCATACGCAACCTGGCGCGCGACGCGCGCAGCGTGCTGATGCCGCAGTGCGGTCTGGCGCCGGGTTTCATCGGGGTTGTGGGCAACGATCTGGCCGGGCGGCTGGATGTGGCGCGGTCGCTGCGCCTGCGCGTGGGGGCGCTGCCGCGCTATCCGCAGGGCAGCCTGCGCTACAGCCTGACCTGGAGCACCGAGGGCCTGATCAACGAATACTGCAAGCCCTGCGAGGTGATTGCGCAGGGGCGCCGCAGCACCGTGCCGGCACTGGACGGCCTGGAGCCGCTGCTGATCGACGGCGTCGAGTACGAGGCCTTTCACACCTCGGGCGGCCTGGGCACGCTGACGCAGACCTGGGACGGGCGTATCGAGCAGCTGGACTACAAGACCATCCGCTACCCTGGCCACCGCGCCGCCATGCAGCTGCTGCTGACCGAGTTTCGCCTGAGCGAGCGTCGCGAGCTGCTCAAGGAGCTGCTGGAAGGGGCGATTGCCGGCACCCAGCAGGATGTGATCGTCATCCTGGCCAGTGCCATGGGCCAGCGCGCAGGGCGCCTGGTGCAGGAGAGCTATGCCGCCCGCATCACCGGCACGCGGCTGCGCGGCACAATCCTGAGCGCCATACAGCACACCACGGCGGCCAGCATTTGCACGGCGCTCGACTTAGTATCTACCCAGCGACTGCCGCAGGCAGGCTTTGTCGGCCAGGAGCAGATGGCGTTGGCTGACTTTCTGGCGAATCGTTTTGGCTGCATTTACGACACCGGGCTCGGCCAGGCCTGATGCTCAGGCCGCCGCCTCCAGGCCCTGGGCGAAATGGTCGCGCATGGCGGCCATCGTGGCCTGCGCATCATGTGCGCGCAGTGCCGTCAATATGACCGCGTGCTCGGCCAGGGAGTCTTCTATGCGCCCCTGCTTGAGCAGGGAGTTGTGTCGGTTGAGCTTCATGACCTTGCGCAGATCCGCCACCATCTGGCTGCGCCAACGGTTGTCGGCCATCTCCAGCATGCGCATGTGGATGCGCTCGTTGATGGCAAAGAAGCGCTCGCGCTCGTCCAGGGCGGCGGCCAGGTCGGCGTGCAGTTGCTCCAGCTCGCGCAGCTGCTCGGGGGTCGCCCGCGCGGCCACCACGCCGGCGGCGTCGCTCTCCAGCAGCGCCAGCAGGTGGTACACGTCGCGCAAATCCTTGTCGTTCATCTCGGTGACGTAGGCGCCGCGGCGCACCTTCATGGTCACCAGCCCCTCGGCCGCCAGTACCTTCAGGGCCTCGCGCAGCGGCGTGCGGCTGATGCCGAATTCCTCGGCGATCTTCAGCTCGTCAATCCACCCGCCCGGCTCCAGCTCGCGCCGGAAGATGCGCTGGCGCAACTGCTCCGCCACCTGTTCGTAGAGCGCGCGCGGGGTCAGGGTGAGGGCGGACATGGGCAAATGGTAGCGCAAAAAGAGTTAAGAATTAATAATTACAGTTCGGGTAAACTCGGGAAAACCTGCGAAAAGCAGCGAGTGATCCTGCCCCTTTTTGCCATCTTTGCGAAAGCACCGCGCCACCATGAGCTCTGACAATCCCACTTTCCAGCCCGCCAGCCTTGACGCTTGGGTCCGCGCCGCCGCCAAGTCCGCTCCTGGCGGCGATGTGAACGCGCTCAACTGGGTGACGCCCGACGGCATCAGCGTCAAGCCGCTGTACACCGCCGCTGATACGCAGGATCTTCCCTACGCCAACACGCTGCCGGGGTTTGAGCCCTATCTGCGCGGCCCGCAGGCGACGATGTATTCCGTGCGGCCGTGGACGATTCGCCAATACGCCGGCTTTTCCACCGCTGAAGAGTCGAATGCGTTTTATCGCAAGGCGCTGGCCGCCGGCGGGCAGGGCGTGTCGGTGGCCTTCGACCTGGCCACGCACCGTGGCTACGACAGCGACCACCCGCGCGTCACGGGCGACGTGGGCAAGGCCGGGGTGGCGATCGACTCGGTCGAGGACATGAAGATTTTGTTCAACGAGATTCCGCTGGACAAGGTGAGCGTCTCCATGACCATGAACGGTGCGGTGCTGCCGGTGCTGGCGGGCTACGTGGTGGCGGCGGAAGAGCAGGGCGTGTCGCAGGAAAAGCTCTCGGGAACCATTCAGAACGACATTCTGAAAGAGTTCATGGTGCGCAACACCTACATCTACCCGCCCAAGCCGTCGATGCGCATCATCGGCGACATCATCGAGTACACGGCCAAGAATATGCCGAAGTTCAACTCGATCAGCATCAGCGGCTACCACATGCAGGAGGCCGGGGCGAACCAGGCGCTGGAACTGGCCTTTACCCTGGCCGACGGCAAGGAGTATGTGAAGACCGCCATCGCCAAAGGCATGGACGTGGACGAGTTCGCCGGACGCCTGTCCTTCTTCTGGGCGATTGGCATGAACTTCTACCTGGAGATCGCCAAGATGCGCGCCGCGCGCCTGCTGTGGTGCCGCATCATGAAGGGTTTTGACGCCAAAAACCCCAAGAGCCTGATGCTGCGCACGCATTGCCAGACATCGGGCTGGAGCCTGACCGAGCAGGACCCGTACAACAACGTGGTGAGGACGACGATCGAGGCCATGGCCGCCGTCTTTGGCGGCACGCAGTCCCTGCACACCAACGCGCTCGACGAGGCGATTGCCCTGCCGACCGAGTTTTCTGCCCGCATCGCCCGCAATACGCAGCTGATCATCCAGGAAGAGACACACATCACCAACGTCATCGACCCCTGGGCCGGCTCCTACATGATGGAGAAGCTGACGCAGGACATGGCGGATGCCGCCTGGAAGATCATCGAAGAGGTCGAAGGCATGGGCGGCATGACGGCCGCCGTCGATAGCGGCTGGGCCAAGCTCAAGATCGAGGCGGCGGCGGCGCAGAAGCAGGCGCTGATCGACTCTGGCAAGGAGGTCATCGTCGGCGTCAACAAGTACAAGCTGGCCAAAGAAGACCCGGTGGACATTCTGGAAGTGGACAACGTCAAGGTGCGGGACAGCCAGATTGCGCGCCTGAACAGCATCAAGCAAAAGCGAAATGCAGCCCAGGTGCAGCAAGCGCTGGCAGCTCTTACTTCTGCAGCAGAAAGCGGCAACGGCAACCTGCTCGACCTGGCGATCAAGGCCATCCGCCTGCGCGCCACCGTGGGCGAAGTCTCGGACGCCCTGGAAAAGTCTTTTGGCCGCCACCGCGCGGATACGCAAATGGTCACTGGTGTCTATGCCCAGGCCTACGAAGGCGCCGAGGGCTGGGAAAAGTTGAAGGGCGAGATCAACGCCTTTGCCGAACAACAAGGCCGCCGCCCGCGCGTGATGATCGCCAAACTGGGCCAGGACGGCCACGACCGCGGCGCCAAGGTGGTGTCCACGGCGTTTGCCGACCTGGGCTTTGACGTGGACATCGGCCCGCTGTTCCAGACCCCCGAGGAATGCGCGCGCCAGGCGATAGAGAACGACGTGCACGCGATCGGCGTCAGCACGCTCGCCGCTGGCCACAAGACCTTGGTGCCGGCCATCATCAATGCGCTCAAGGCCCAGGGGGCAGACGACATCATCGTCTTCGTCGGCGGCGTGATCCCGGCGCAGGACTACGACTTTTTGAACGCCGCGGGCGTCAAGGGCATCTTTGGCCCGGGCACGCCGATTCCAGCCAGCGCTAAAACCGTGCTGGAGCAGATCAAACTGGCTATTTCCGCTTGATTGGATTACAGTAATACTGTATTCAAAGGAGAGTTGTCATGGCTGTTTCGGTACGTTTGGATCCGCTGCTTGAAAAAGACCTGGAGCTGGCCGCAAAACGCCTGGGCCTGACCAAGTCGCAGTTCATTGTGAATGCGCTGGAAAAGGCCTTGGAGCGCAAAAATCCGTATGAACTGCTGCTCAAGGTCGAGCGGGAAATGCAGGCTGATCCGCATTACGCACGCTTGGATGCGGCATTCGCAGGCGAGCCGCAACCGGCCTATGACACCGAGCAATCGCGCGCGGCGCTGATCGCCAAACTCCGAACTAAACATGGCCTCAGCCCTGATTGACGCCAGCGCGTTGGTGGCGGTGTTTGGAAAAAACCAGCCCCATGCCGAGCATTACCGAGAGCTGCTGACCCTGGCCTCGCTGGAGCGCTGGGCGCTGTCCACCACCTGGCCTTGCGTGATTGAGGCTGCCTATTTGGTCAAGGCGCCGCAGTGCTTTGCCCTGTTGCAGTGGATAGGCGAGGGTGCGGTGATGGTCTATCCCTTTGATCAGCGGCATTTGCTGGACTTTGTCACCGTGATGCAGCGCTACACCGAAAGCCCGCGCACTGAAATGGATTTGGCCGATGCCTCGCTCTACCACCTGGCGATCGAAACCGGTGCTACGCGCATCCTGACGCTGGATCGGCGCGACTTTTCCCGCTACCGCCTGCCCGACGGCCGCGCCTTCGAGATTTTGTAAACCCATGGATCACCCTCTGCTCGACCCGCTGCTGCACGGCGCGCCCATGGCGCAGCGCCGCGCCATGGCCAAGGCCATCACGCTGCTGGAGTCCACCCGCCAGGACCACCGCACGCAGGGCGACCAGCTCCTCACGGCCTTGCTGCCGCACACCGGCCGCGCCTTGCGTTTAGGCATCAGCGGCGTGCCCGGCGTGGGCAAGTCCACCTTCATTGAGGCGCTGGGCCTGTACCTGGTGCGCCAGGGGCTCAAGGTGGCGGTGTTGGCCATAGACCCATCCTCGTCCGTCACCGGCGGCTCCATCCTGGGCGACAAGACGCGCATGGAGCAGTTGTGCGCGCAGGAAGCCGCCTACATCCGCCCCAGCCCCAGCAGCGGCACGCTGGGCGGCGTCGCAGAGAAAACGCGCGAGGCCATGCTGGTGTGCGAGGCCGCAGGCTACGACGTGGTGATTGTTGAGACTGTGGGCGTGGGCCAGAGCGAGACGGCGGTGCACGGCATGACCGACATGTTCTGCGTGCTGCAGCTGCCCAATGCGGGCGACGACCTGCAGGCCATCAAAAAGGGCGTGATGGAGCTGGCCGACCTGGTGGTCATCAACAAGGCCGACATCGACCCGGCCGCCGCCACCCGCGCCCAGGCGCAGATCACGTCGAGCCTGCGCCTCTTGGGCTTTCACGGCAACCCCGAGCACGACCCGCACAACGCCCAGCAATGGACGCCCAAGGTATTGCAGATCAGCGCCTTGCAGCAGCAGGGCGTCGACGGCTTCTGGGCCGCCGTGCAGGACTACCGCCAGATGCAGAGCGCCAACGGCCGCCTGGCCGCGCGGCGCGAAAAGCAGGCCCTGGCCTGGATGTGGGAGCGCATCGACTTCGGCCTGAAGCAGGCTTTTCGTGCCCATCCGCAGGTGCAGGCGCTGCTGCCGCAGATGCAAGCCGATGTGGCCGCCGGCCGCATCGCCGCCAGTACTGCGGCAAGAAATCTGCTTGCAGCGCATATGGGATAAGCGCTACAAGCTATCAAGTTTATAGTTATCAGATTCCAACAAAGGACAGAACCGATGCAAACCATCCTCGACCAACTGGAGAAAAAGCGCGAACTCGCCCGCCTGGGCGGGGGCCAGAAACGCATTGACGCGCAGCACGCCAAGGGCAAGCTCACGGCGCGCGAGCGCATCGAGGTGCTGCTGGACGTCGGCTCATTCGAAGAGTGGGACATGTTCGTCGAGCACCGCTGTGCGGACTTCGGCATGGATGCCACGCATATTCCCGGCGACGGCGTGGTGACGGGCTACGGCACCATCAACGGGCGCCTGGTGTTCGTCTTCAGCCAGGACTTCACGGTGTTTGGCGGCGCATTGAGTGAGGCGCATGCCGAGAAGATCTGCAAGGTGATGGATCAGGCCATGAAGGTCGGTGCTCCGGTCATCGGTCTGAACGACTCGGGCGGCGCGCGCATCCAGGAGGGCGTGGCCAGCCTGGGCGGCTATGCCGAGGTGTTCCAGCGCAACGTCATGGCCAGCGGCGTCATTCCGCAGATCAGCATGATCATGGGCCCGTGCGCCGGCGGCGCGGTGTACAGCCCGGCTATGACCGACTTCATCTTCATGGTCAAGGACACCAGCTACATGTTCGTCACCGGCCCCGAAGTGGTCAAGACCGTGACGCACGAGAGCGTGACGGCCGAGGAACTGGGTGGCGCGCTCACGCACAACACCAAGAGCGGCGTGGCCGACCTGGCTTTCGAGAACGACGTCGAGGCCCTCTTGATGCTGCGCCGCTTCTTCAACTACATCCCCGCCAGCAACCGCGAAAAGGCGCCGCACCGCCCCACGCAGGACCGCGTCGACCGCGCCGACCTGAGCCTGGACACCCTGGTGCCCGAGAACCCCAACCAGCCCTACGACATCAAGGAGGCCATCGTCAAGACGGTGGACGACGGCGAATTCTTCGAGCTGCAGCCCGACTACGCCGCCAACATCGTCATCGGCATGGCGCGCATGGACGGCCATGTGGTGGGCGTGGTGGCCAACCAGCCGCTGGTGCTGGCCGGCTGCCTGGACATCAAGAGCAGCATCAAGGCCGCGCGCTTCGTGCGCTTCTGCGACGCCTTCAACATCCCCGTCATCACCTTTGTCGACGTGCCCGGCTTCATGCCCGGCACTGCGCAAGAGTACGGCGGCATCATCAAGCATGGCGCCAAGCTGCTCTACGCCTACGCCGAGTGCACGGTGCCCAAGATCACCGTCATCACCCGCAAGGCCTACGGCGGCGCCTACGACGTGATGAGCTCCAAGCACCTGCGTGGCGACGTGAATCTGGCCTGGCCGAATGCCGAGATCGCGGTGATGGGCGCCAAGGGCGCGGTCGAGATCATCTTCCGCGAGGAAAAGAAAGACCCCGCCAAGCTGGCCGCGCGTGAGGCCGAATACAAGGCCCGCTTTGCCAACCCCTTCGTCGCCGGCAGCCGCGGCTATATCGACGACGTAATCCAGCCGCACGAGACGCGCCAGCGCATCTGCCGCAGCCTGGCCATGCTCAAGGACAAGAAGCTGGACAACCCGTGGCGCAAGCACGGGAATATTCCGCTCTGATTTGAATAGCTGATCACGCAATGCCCAAGGCTGCCACCGCCCAACAGGCTGTCAAACTGACCGATATACCCAACATCGGCCCGTCGATTGCCGCCGATTTGAAGGGGCTTGGCGTGCATGCCCCAACCGACGTAGGACGCATGAACCCTTGGCATACCTACGACGCATTGCGTGGGCCCATGGGCCAGCGCCACGACCCCTGCGTGCTCGACGTGTTGTTGGCCGCGCACGAGTTCATGAATGGTGGCGCGGCCAAGCCCTGGTGGGTGTTCACGGCGCAGCGCAAAGCCCAGTGGGCGTCGCGGTTCAAGACCGCAGCGAAAGGCTTGAAGTGATGGTCTGGCTAGTGCAAGCCCAACACGGCGGCGAGCGCTTCGTCCAGCAGAAGCAGCGCATCGGCATCCAGGGTGTCGATGCGCTTGCGCAGTCGCGATTTATCCAGCACGCGCACCTGTTCAGGGCGAGCGCGGGTCTTGGAGCTGAAGCTGGGCAGGGCAATCAGCAAGGGCCAAACAGGCTCGGCCGTGGTGGTGGTGAGCGGCACGATGACAACGGTGCGCCGGATCGCGTTGAACTGCGTCGCCGAGACAACGACGCAGGGTCGAGTCTTGGCCATCTCGGAGCCGCGCACCGGGTCAAGGTCGGCCCAGTACACGTTGCCGCGTTCGATCTTCATCGCTTGGCCGGGAGAGCCGATTGGTTTCGGGTTTTCTGGGCTTCAGCCAGATCGCGCTCAAACATCTCGCGATCAAAGTCGGCGTCCCAGACATCGACCGAGTCGGTCAACTCGGCGGCTTCCCATTCACGGGCTTCCTGCAGCAACTCTGGATGCTTGGCTTCCAGTTCGTTCATGCGGTTGGCTGCATCGATCAACACCTGGTTTCGGGCCTCTTCTTGCTCGGCCAAGCCTTTGGCAAGCAGATCCACCAGAAACCGGTTGCGCTGGCGAGGTGCCACGGCGCGAGCCAGCTTGGCGGCCAGGTCTTCGGGCAGGCGCAGCAGCACCTGGCGGGGTGGGGCGTTCAACGTATGCATCATGATGTGATGATATCAAGTTATCAAAATTTAAGTTACTGAGAAAGAGATCACTATGTTCACCAAAATCCTGATAGCCAACCGCGGCGAGATCGCCTGCCGCATCATCACCACCGCCAAGCGCATGGGCATTGCCACCGTGGCGGTGTATTCCGACGCCGACAAGAACGCGCGCTTCGTGCAGCTGGCCGACGAGGCCGTGCGCCTGGGCCCGCCGCCGTCGCGCGAGTCCTACCTGCTGGCCGACAAGATCATCGAGGCCTGCAAGCAGACCGGCGCTCAGGCCGTGCATCCGGGCTATGGCTTTCTGTCCGAGAACGCCGAGTTCGCCAAGAAGGTGGAAGAGCAGGGCATCGCCTTCATCGGCCCCAAGCACGCTGCCATTGCCGCCATGGGTGACAAGATCGCCTCCAAGAAGCTGGCGGGCGAGGCCAGGGTCAGCACCATCCCCGGCTACAACGACGCGATAGAAACGCCCGAGAAGGCGGTGGAAATTGCCAAGGGCATTGGCTATCCGGTGATGATCAAGGCCAGCGCGGGCGGCGGCGGCAAGGGCCTGCGCGTGGCCTTCAATGACAAGGAGGCCTATGAAGGCTTTGCGTCCTGCAAGCACGAGGCGCTGAGCGCCTTTGGCGACGACCGCGTGTTCATCGAAAAATTCGTCGAGCAGCCGCGCCATATCGAGATCCAGGTGCTGGGCGACGCGCACGGCAACGTGGTCTATCTGAATGAGCGCGAATGCTCCATCCAGCGGCGCCATCAAAAGGTGATCGAGGAAGCGCCTTCGCCCTTCATCAGCGCCGCCACGCGCAAGGCCATGGGCGAGCAGGCGGTGCAGCTGGCCAAGGCCGTGGGCTACCAGAGCGCGGGCACGGTGGAGTTCGTGGTCGGCAAGGATCAGGATTTCTACTTCCTGGAGATGAACACCCGCCTGCAGGTCGAGCACCCGGTGACCGAGTTGATCACCGGCCTGGATCTGGTCGAGCAGATGATCCGCGTGGCGGCGGGCGAGAAGCTGGCCTTCACCCAAGCGGATGTCAAGTGCGAAGGCTGGGCCATGGAGTGCCGCATCAATGCCGAAGATCCGTTCCGCGGCTTCCTGCCCTCCACGGGGCGCCTGGTGCGCTTCGTACCGCCGGCGCAGGACCTGCACCAGGGCCTGCCTGCCACGGGGCTGGGCGTGCGCGTGGACACGGGCGTGCTGGACGGCGGCGAAATCCCGATGTACTACGACTCAATGATCGCCAAGCTGATCGTGCACGGCAAGGATCGTGCCGACGCCATTGCCCGCATGCGCGAGGCGCTCAACGGCTTCGTCATCAAGGGCGTGCAAAGCAACATCCCATTCCAGGCCGCGCTGCTGGCGCACCCGGATTTCGTCAGCGGCAACTTCAACACCGGTTTCATCGCCGAGCACTATGCACACGGCTTTCGGGCCGAGGATGTGCCGCATGAAGACCCGTCGTTCCTGCTGGCGCTGGCGACGCATCTGCACATGTTCTACCGCAACCGCGCCAGCGGGCTGCAGGGCCAGTTCTGGGAGGGCTTCAAGCGCCTGCCGCGGCGCGAGTTCTCGGTATGCGTGCTGGGCGAGGGCGGGCACAACAGCTACACCCGGGCCACCGTGGCCGAAACCGAGCCCGGCCACGCCACGCCCGTGACCCTGCACCTGCCGGGTGGCGACAAGACCTACCACCTGAGCGTCGATCGCCACCTGGGCGAGGTGCGCATCACCGGCACGGTGGATGGCAAGGCCTTCACCGCGCAGGTCGAGCGCGGCAAGACGAGCAACCCGCTGGCCATCCGTGTGATCCACAACGGCACACGCCTGGACGCCATCGTCATGCACCCGCGCACCGCCGATCTGCACCGCCTGATGCCCTACAAGGCGCCGCCGGACTTGAGCAAGTTCGTGCTCTCGCCCATGCCCGGCCTGCTGGTGCAGGTGGCGGTGCAACCGGGGCAAGAGGTCAAGGCCGGCGAGCGCGTGGCCGTGATCGAGGCCATGAAGATGGAGAACGTGCTGCTGGCCAGCGCCGACGGCGTGGTCAAGGAAATCAAGGCGCAAAAGGGCGACAGCCTGGCGGTGGATCAGGCCATCGTCGAGTTCGAGTGAGCGTGGCGGGTTGAACGCCCGCGCAGAGGGTTTGGAGTGCGCTGTGCCACCTTGCTGGCCAACGACGGCGTGAATCCATGCCCCCGTCAACGCGGGCATGGCTGCACGTCTGATTTATGAAGAGAAAAATCGCTGTGACGCTTATGTGGCAAGCGCTGTCAGCTGTTAAATCAATAGTTAAAGCGAAAAAGGAAGCCAATCCATGACACGCCCCTTCAAAGTCCTGGGCATCCAGCAGGTCGCCATCGGCGGCACCGACAAGGGCCGCATGAAAAAGCTCTGGGTGGACATGCTGGGTCTTGAGCAAACCGGCACGTTCCAGAGCGAGCGCGAGAACGTGGACGAGGACATCCTGGCCATGGGGCGCGGCGCGCACAAGGTCGAGGTGGACATCATGCAGCCGCTCGACATCGACAAGAAGCCGGCGGTGCACACCACGCCGCTGAACCATATCGGCCTGTGGATAGACGACCTGCCCAAGGCGGTGGAATGGCTCACGGCGCAAGGCGTGCGCTTTGCGCCCGGCGGCATCCGCAAGGGCGCGGCTGGCTACGACATCACCTTTTTGCACCCCAAGAGCAATGACGAGTTCCCCATAGCGGGCGAGGGCGTGCTCATCGAGCTGGTGCAGGCGCCGCCCGAGGTGATCGCCGCGCTGGGCTGAAACACGAGGCAGCGCCAGCGCGGCCGGCCGGGTTCTTACACTCGGCGCATGTCCACTGCCGCACCCCGACCATCCCCGGCCGCCCCGCGCGGCCAGCCGCGCGCGCTGGGCGCCTTGCTGCCCTTTCTGCGGCCCTATCGCTGGCCGATCGCCGCTGCGCTTGCCTTTCTGCTGCTGGCGGCACTGGCCACGCTGGCCTTTCCGCTGGCGCTGCGCCAGCTGATCGACCAGGGCGGCAGCAGCCAGGCGGCGGCGCTGCGCGATAACTTTGGCCTGCTGTTTGCCGTGGCCGTCGCCGTGGGCCTGTTCTCGGCCGCGCGCTACTACGCCATGAGCTGGCTGGGCGAACGCGTCACGGCCGACCTGCGCAGCCGCGTCTACGCCCATGTGCTCACGCAAAGCCCGGCCTTCTTCGAGACCACGCAGACCGGCGAGGTGCTCTCGCGCCTGACGGCCGACACCACCTTGGTGCAGACCGTCATCGGTTCGTCGTTCTCGCTGGGCCTGCGCAATGCCGTGCTGGGCCTGGGCGCGCTGGCCATGCTGGTGTGGACCAACCCCGTGGTGATGTCGGCGGCGCTGGCCGCCGTGTTGATGGTTGTGCTGCCCACCATGTGGATAGGCCGCAGCGTGCGCCGCCTGTCGCGCGCCAGCCAGGACCGCGTGGCCGATGCCAGCGCCATCGCCGCCGAGGTGCTGGGCGCCATTCCCATCGTGCAGGGCTTCACCGCCGAGCGGCGCGAGGCGGCGCGCTTTGCCGCCTCGGCCGAGGCCGCCTTCCAGACCGCCGTGCGCCGCAGCGGCGTACGTGCGTTGCTCGTGGCCTTCATCATCATCGCCAATGCTGCGCTGCTGCTGTGGGGTCTGTACCGCGGCAGCCAGGCGGTGCTGGCCGGGCAGATGAGCGCCGGCAGCCTGGGCCAGACCATCGTCTACGCGCTCTTCCTGGCCGGCGCCGTGGCCGTGCTGGGCGAGGTCTATGGCGACCTGCTGCGCGCGGCCGGCGCCATGGAGCGGCTGATGGAGCTGCTGGCCACGCGGCCCGCCATCCGCTCGCCCGAGGCCGGCACGCTGCAAGGGCTCGCCCCGGGCCAGCCGCTGGCCGTGGCCTTCGAGGCGGTGGATTTTCACTACCCCTCGCGCCCCGACCGTGCGGCGCTGGCGGGCTTCACGCTGCACCTGGCGCCCGGCGAGACGGTGGCGCTGGTGGGCGCCAGCGGCGCCGGCAAGTCCACCGTGTTCCAGCTGCTGCAGCGCTTCTACGACGTGCAGGCAGGGCGCATCCTGCTGGGCGGCCAGGACATCCGCGGCCTCGATCTGCACGCGCTGCGCGGGCGCATCGCCACCGTGCCGCAGGACGCGGTGATTTTTTCCAGCAGCGCGCTGGACAACATCCGCTACGCACGCCCCGAGGCGACGCGCGAAGAAGTCATCAACGCCGCACGTGCCGCCTTCGCGCACGACTTCATCGAGGCACTGCCGCAGGGCTACGACAGCTTCCTCGGCGAGCATGGCGTGCGCCTGTCGGGCGGCCAGCGCCAGCGCATCGCCATCGCCCGCGCACTGCTCAAGGATGCGCCGGTGCTGCTGCTGGACGAAGCCACCAGCGCCCTGGACGCGCACAGCGAGCGCGTGGTGCAGCAGGCGCTGGACGCGGCACTGCAAAGCCGCGCCGGCAGCCGCATCACCCTGGTCATCGCGCACCGCCTGGCCACGGTGCAGCATGCCGACCGCATCGTGGTGCTGGACCACGGCTGCATCGTCGAGCAGGGCAGCCATGCCGCGTTGATGGCCGCAGACGGCGCCTACGCGCGCCTGGCGGCGCTGCAGTTCACGGCGTGACGGCGGGCTCCTGCGATATTTCTGGCTTCATTTCGCCAGCGGTTTCGCCAGCATTCGCCGCAGTTGCCGCCTGATTGGCCGGCATTGGCGACGAATGGTGTTTGCGTCGTCATTTGCCTTCAAAAATGTCCAATTGGTCTGCTTCTGTCGCAAAAAATGAGCGCTTTTGGGCTGTTTTACAGGCAGAAATTAAGTGCCAACTATTTGCGGCGCGGGGGCTTCACAGCGCGCAACGGCATTCACACAATCGCAGCCGCCCTGCAGCCTGGCTGCGTTTTGGAGTGATGCATGACAACTGTTTTTCTGGCCGATGCGCCAACCCCCGCAAACCATGCCCGGCCCGCCCACGCGTCGCCTGCCGCGGCGCAGCGCTGGAGCGTACAGGCGGTGCAGGAGCTGCTGGATCGCCCCTTCATGGACTTGCTCTGGCAGGCCCAGGAGGTGCACCGCCAGTATTGGCCGGCGGGTGACATCGAACTGGCAACCCTGCTGTCAGTCAAGACCGGCGGCTGCGCCGAAAACTGCGGCTACTGCCCGCAGTCCAGCCATTTCGACACGGGGGTGCAGGCGCAAAAGCTGATGGCCGTGGACGAGGTGCGCAGCGCCGCCCAGGCGGCCAAAAATGCCGGCGCCACGCGCTTTTGCATGGGCGCGGCCTGGCGCGCGCCCAAGGACCGCGACATCGAAAAAATGTCGGAGCTGATCCGCACGGTGAAGGGTCTGGGCCTGCAGACCTGTGCCACCCTGGGCATGCTGCAGGCGCACCAGGCACGGGCTTTGAGAGACGCCGGGCTGGACTACTACAACCACAACCTGGATACCGCCCCCGAGTACTACCAGGACGTGGTCAGCACGCGCAGCTACCAGGATCGCCTGGACACCCTGCGGCATGTGCGCGCCGCGGGCGTCAAGGTGTGCTGCGGCGGCATCGTCGGCATGGGCGAGGCACCGGTGCACCGCGCCGGGCTGATCGCGCAGCTGGCCAACCTCGACCCATACCCCGAGTCCGTGCCCATCAACAGCCTGGTGCCGGTGCCCGGTACGCCGCTGGCGGGCAGCGCGCCGGTTGATTCGCTGGATTTTGTGCGCGTGATTGCCGTAGCGCGCATCACCATGCCGCGCGCGCGCGTGCGCCTGTCGGCCGGGCGCGAGCAGCTGGGCGAGGCGGTGCAGGCGCTGTGCTTTCTGGCCGGGGCCAACTCCATCTTCTACGGCGAAAAGCTCTTGGTGACCGGCAACCCCGATGTCGCCGCTGATGAGCGGCTGTTGGCCAAGCTCGGCCTGCGCGCCCATGCCACCCATGGACAGGCGCAGCCGGCGGGGACTGACCGTGGTTGTGCATGCTCCTAAAATAGAAGCTGTTGGCGCTTATGGTGTATGAGATAAGGCCAAAAAAACCATAAACTTTTGATCCGCCTTCAAGCCGATCAGCAGCCCGGCTGTATGCCCAGCTTGCGCAGCATGGTCTCCAGCAGGCACCACTTCGTCAGCCCGCTTTGCAGCAGGTTGGCGCCCACGAAAGCCGTGAAGGCCAGCCACCATTGGCTGGCAAAAACCGGGCTGCCCGGAACGCCCAGCGCCAGCGACAGCAGGATGAAGAAGCCGGCAAAAATGCGGACGACGCGCCAAGAGGTCATGAGGGTTCTCCTAGAAAAAATTGATCAGCGGTACTGACCCAGATAGCGCGCCTCGAAACGGCGCTTGGCCCAGTGCATCAGGCGCAGCGGTGGCAGCACCAGGGTGCGCTGTGGGCTGCGCAGCACCAGGGTGCCGTGGCTGCCCGAGTCGATGATGCAGGCGAGCTGCGGCACAAAGCCGGCCTGCTCGGGCCTGCCCGCCAGGGCGTCCAGCAGGTTGGCCGCTGCCGCCTTGGCATGCAGTTCGGCCATGTGCGCCTGCTTGGGCGCCCATTCGGGGCCGGGAAAGCTGCCCGAGTCACCGACCACATAGCAGTGCCGCCAACCCTCGATGCGGCATTGCGCGTCGGCGCGCAGCAGGCCACCGGGCGAGCGGGGCAGGGTGGTGGCATCGAACCAGGCATTGCCGGTCATACCGGGCATGAACAGGATCAGGTCGGCGGCGATCTCGCCGCCCTCGGTAACCACCTTGCCGGGCTCAAAGCGCAGCATCTTGTGGCCCAGGTGGGTGGCGATGCCGCGGCGCGCCATCTCGGCCAGCAGGCCCTGCACGGTCTTGGCGCCCAGGCGTGCGCCGGGCTCCTGGCTGGGGTTGAAGAACACCAGTTGGAAGCGCTCGCGCCGGCCTTCGCGGCGTAGCTGGGTATCGATGCCGAACAAAAATTCGAACATCGGCCCGCCGCGCACGGCCTGCGGCTCCTGCGGGTTGGCGGCAAAGCCGATGGCAATCGTGCCGCCCTGCATGGCGGCCAGGCGGTCGCGGATCAGCTCGGCCGCGGCAATGCCCTCGCAGGGCGTGATGGCGTTCTCAATGCCCGGCAGCTTCTTGAGGAAGCGCCCACCGGTGGCAATCACCAGCGCGTCGTTGTCGATGTCGCCGGCCGTGGTGTGCACGCTGCGGCCGTCATCCGTCAGCCCCGTGACCTCGGCCGCCACATGGCGCACGCCCATGCGCTCAAAGAACGGCCCCAGCGGCACGATCAGGTCCTCGCGCCGGCGCAGGCCGCTGGGTATCCAGATGATGCTGGGCAGGTAGTGCAGCTCAGGCCGCGGGGAGACGACGGTGATCTGCGCCCCCGCGTCGCGCCGGCGCAGCTCGCGCACCGTGGCCAGCGCGCCAAAGCCTGCGCCGAGGATGGTGATGCGGGCGGCCTGGGTCATGCGCGGCCTCCGAGGGCTTGCGCCAGGTAGCGCACGACCTGGGCCGGGCCCTGGTGGCCAGGGCCTTCGTCGAGCCATACTTCACCAGCCCAGGCCAGATGCTCGTGCAGGCCGGCGAAGTCCGTGCGCAGATCGTCCAGGGTGTAGAGCATGTCGGCATCCTTGGGCCCACCGCTGGTGTAGCGTAGTTGCTCGGGCGTGAAGGCCTCCAGAATCAGCCAGCCCCCGGGGCGCAGCGCCCGCACCAGGCGCTGGTGCACGTCTCGGCGCAGGGCCGAGGGCAGGTGGACAAAGGTCAGCACCACGCCGTCAAAGGCGCCCGGCGCGGGCTGCCAGCTGGTCAGGTCGGCCAGCTCGGTCTGCAGTGCCACGCCTTGCTCTGCGGCCCATTGCTGCGCCTTGCGCAGGCCGACGCCGGAGGCATCGACGGACAGCACCGCATGGCCTTGCGCCGCCAGCCAGACGCCGTTGCGCCCTTCGCCATCGCCGGGCACCAGCACACGTGCGGCAGGCCGCAGGCGATGGGCCTGCGCGCGCACGAAGGCATTGGGCGCAGTGCCGTATTTGAAGTGCGGCGTGTCGAAGGCTTGGTCCCAGAATGTCATGGTCAAATCACCGTGTAAGGCAATACAGATAAGCGCATGCAGCTATTGTTTTAGGGGTTGTATTGGCGCCAGGGCCTGATTCGCCTGGGCCAATGCAGCGGCATCGAGCTGACCGGCCAGCTGCGCCAGCTGCAGCCGGTGGATGACAAGCCGGCTGCGCGCCTGGGCCAGGGCCAGCGCGGTGGCGGCGCGGTCGTTGTCGGCGTGCAGCACGTCGAGCAGCGTGCGCTGGCCGACCTCGTAGCCGGTGCGCGTGGCGTCCTGCCGGGCGTCGCCGGCAATCAGGGCCTGCTGCAGCGCGCGCACCTGCTCGGTGCCCGCCTGCAGGCCCAGCCAGGCGGTATGCACCTGGCGCGCGACGGTTTCGCGCGTGGCGTCCAGCTGCGCCTGGGCTTCGTTGTAGCGCGCCAGGCTTTCTTCTTCCTTGGCCGAGCGCCAGCCGCCGGTGTACAGCGGCACGGTGAACTGCACGCCCAGCAGCGCGTTGGTTTGCCGGTTGCGCGCGCCGCTGCCGTAGTCGCCGCTGCCCGACAGGCGCTGTTGCTCGGCCTGGGCCACCAGATCGAGCCTGGGCGCGGCGCTGGCGCGGTGCTTGTCCGCCTCGGCGCGTGCCAGGTCGGCGGCCAGCTGCTGCAGGCGTATGCCCAGATTGCCGGCGGCGGCCTGCTCCTGCCACAGCGCCAGGGCTTGCACCGGGGGCAAGACCGAGGAGGGCAGGCGCGCCTGCAGGCTGGCATCGGGCAGGCCGGTGGCATCGGCCAGCGCGCGGCGCTGGATGTCCAGCTCCGCCTGCGCGGCCAGGCGCCGTGCCTGCAGCTGGGCGCGCTGCGCGCTGGCCTCGTGCACGGCGGTGATCGGCGCGGCGCCTAGGTCGAAGCGGTCTTGCGCCTCGGTGGCGGCCTTGTCCACGGCGGTGAGCTGGCCGCCCAGCACGGCGAGCTGCTCTTGCGCCACGGCCAACGCCAGATAGCGCTCGCTGGTGCGCAGCATGGCGGCCTGCTGGGCTGCCTGCCATTGCAGCTCACCCATGTCGGCCTGCAGATTCAGTTGCTGCTGCTGGGCCCGGCGCTCGGGGTGGTAGAGCGGCTGGCTGGCCTGCAGGGCGACGCGCGTGGCCGCTCCGCTGGTGACCGAGGTGCCGAAGGCCACGCCGCTGCTCGTGCCCATGCCGGGGGCGGAGAACTGCGCGCCGCGCATCTCGCTCTCGCCATGGCCCCAGCCGGCGGCCGCCGTCACGCCCACGCCGGGGCGCCACAGCGCGTCGGCCTGACGACGCAGCGGGTCGGCCGCGGCATGCGCGGCGCGCGCCACGGCCAGCTCGCGCTCATGCTGCTCGGCCGCCTGCCAGGCCTGCAGCAGATCGGTGGCTTTGGCATTGAATCCGGCCATGACGCCTACCAATAAAGCGCTGGCAGCTACATATTTCATAGTCATCATGCGCCTCCTTCTCCGCGCACCACATCCACGCGCCGGCGGTAGGCCATGAAGTACAGAATGGGTATGACCACCAGCGTCAGCACGGTGGACACCGCGATGCCAAAGATCAGCGAGATCGCCAGGCCGTTGAAGATGGGGTCGTCGAGGATGAAGAAGGCGCCCAGCATGGCCGCCAGGCCGGTGAGCAAAATGGGCTGGGCGCGCGTGATGGCCGACTGCACGATGGCCTGCTTGAACTCCATGCCCGCCTGCACCTGCAGCCTGATGAAGTCCACCAGCAGGATGGAGTTGCGCACGATGATGCCGGCCAGCGCAATCATGCCGATCATGCTGGTGGCCGTGTACTGTGCGCCCAGGATGGCGTGGCCGGGCATGACGCCAATGATGGTGAGCGGTATCGGCGCCATGATGATCAGCGGCGTGAGGTAGGAGCCAAAGTGCGCGACGACCAGCAGGTAGATCAGGATCAGCCCCACGCCGTAGGCGGCGCCCATGTCGCGGAAGGTCTCGTAGGTGATTTGCCACTCGCCGTCCCACTTCAGGCTATAGCCGCGGTAGGGGTCGCTAGGCTGGCGGATGAAATATTCCTCGATCTGGCCGCCATCGGGCGCGGTGATCTGGTGAATAGCCGAACGCGCGTCAAACATGCCGTAGAGCGGGCTGTCCACCTTGCCCGCCATATCGGCCACGACCAGATTCACCGGCAGCAAATCCTTGTGGTAGATGGGCTGCTCCCTCAGCGTGTCGGTGATCGTCACCAGCTCGCGAATGGGCACGGTGCTGCCTGCGCTGGTGCGCACCGGCAGCTGCAAGAGCGCGTCCAGGCTGCCCTGCTGCTCGGCGGGCAGTTGCAGCAACACCGGCGTTGCGTATTTGCTCTGGCCATCGCGCAGCCAGGTGGCGTTCTCGCCGGCCAGGCCTGCGTGCAGGGCGCTGACGATGGCGCCCTGCGCGACGCCCATCAGCGCCGCCTTGCGCCGATCCACCAGCACCAGCTGGCGCGGTGCATCGGCAATCGAGGAATCATCCAGATCGACGATACCTGTCGTTTTTTGTAGCGCCTCGCGCACGGCCTGCGCGACCTGGCGCCTTCCCTGGGCATCAGGCCCGTAGATTTCGGCAACGATGGGGGAGAGCACGGGCGGGCCCGGCGGCACTTCAACCACCTTGACGTTCGCGCCCATTTTTTGGCCAATGGCTTGCAGGGCAGGGCGCACGCGCATGGCGATGGAGTGGCTTTGCTCCTTGCGCAGGTGCTTGTCCTGCAGGTTGACCTGAATGTCGCCCACGTTGCCGCCGGCGCGCAGGTCATATTGGCGCACCAGGCCGTTGAAGTTGATCGGCCCGGCCGTGCCGGCGTAGGCCTGGTAGTCGGTCACCTCGGGCACGGTGGCCAGATGCGCGCCCAGCGCGTGCAGCACGGCGGCCGTCGCCTCCGGCGGCGTGCCGGCGGGCATGTCGACGATGACCTGGAACTCGGATTTATTGTCGAACGGCAGCATCTTGAGCTGCACCCAGCCGATCATGGGCAGCAGCACCGACAGGGCGATCAGGCCCGCCACGGCCAGGCCCAGCAGCGTGCGGTTGCGCCGCCCGCGTGTGTCATCCAGCAGTGGGGTGAAGATGCGCGTGAACAGCGGCGCCAGCCTGGCCGCCAGGCCGGTGTGCTCCTGTGCGGCCTGGGACTGGCTGCCATGGCTTTTCATCCACAGCCGCGCCAGCCAGGGCGTGACGGTGAAGGCCACGGCCAGCGAGATCAGCATGCCCATGCTGGCGTTGATGGGAATCGGCGCCATGTACGGCCCCATCAGCCCGGTGACGAAGGCCATGGGCAGCAGGGCGGCAATCACCGTGAAGGTGGCCAGGATGGTCGGCCCGCCGACTTCATCGACCGCGCCGGGGATCAGCTCGGTCAGCGTCTTTTCTGGATAGAGAGACTGATGGCGATGGATGTTCTCCACCACGACGATGGCATCGTCCACCAGGATGCCGATGGAGAAGATCAGCGCGAACAGCGACACGCGGTTGAGCGTGAAACCCCAGGCCCAGGAGGCGAACAGCGTGGCCGCCAGCGTCAGGCCCACGGCCACGCCGACGATGACGGCCTCGCGCCGGCCCAGCGCGACAAACACCAGGGCCACGACGGAGACGGTGGCAAACAGCAGCTTCTGGATCAGCTTCTGCGCCTTGTCGTTGGCCGTAGCGCCGTAGTCGCGCGTCTCGGCTACCTGCACGGCGGCGGGGATGACGGTGCCGCGCAGATCCTGCACGCGCTGCATTACGGCACGCGCCACGGCGATGGCGTTGGCGCCGGCCTTCTTCGTCACGGCCAGGGTCACGGCCGGGTATTCGCTGGCCTGACCGTCCTTCACACTGGCGTACCAGACATAGCGCTGGGCGGGCAGGGGGCCGTCTTCCACCTGGGCCACGTCCTGCAGAAACACTGGCTTGCCGCCGCGGCTGCTGACCACCAGCTCACCCACTTCCCTGGCGCGTGCCAGGAACGGCCCGGCCTCTATGGCCACGGACTGGTTGCCTCCCAGCAGCTCGCCCACCGGCAGGCCCTGGTTGGCGGACTGCAGCGTGGCGCGGATATCGTCCACCGTCACCCCGCGCCCGGCCATGCGCGCCGCATCAAGCTGCACGCGCACGGCGCGGCCCGGCCCGCCGATGGTGCTCACGGTGCGCGCGCCATCCACACGCATCAGCTCAGCCTCCATGCTGTGCGCCACGCGCTCCAGGTCGTAGGCGCCGGTGTCATCCTGCTCGCTGTACAGCGTCAGCGTGACCACGGGCACGTCGTCTATGCCCTTGGGGCGGATGACGGGCCCCATCGCGCCCAGGCCGCGCGGCAGCCAGTCGGCGTGGCTGCGCAGCGTGTCGTGCAGGCGCACCAGCGCGTCGTTGCGCTGCACGCCCACCTTGAACTGCACCGTCAGCACTGCCACGCCGGGGTGCGAGACGCTGGTCACATGCTCCACGCCCAGCATTTGCGAGAGCACCTGCTCCGCCGGCGTGGCGATCAGCTGCTCCACGTCGGCCACCGAGGCGCCAGGGAAGGGCACGATGACGTTGGCCATGGTCACGTCGATCTGCGGCTCCTCCTCGCGCGGCGTGACCAACACGGCAAACAGCCCGAGCAGCAGCGCCAGCAGCGCCAACAGCGGCGTGATCTGCGCCGCCTGAAAGGCCTGGGCGATGCGGCCCGAGATGCCCAGGGGGTGTTGTGGACGGGCCATCTCAGCGCACCCTGGCCGCGGCCTGCGGCTCCACGGCCACCTGGTCGCCCACGCGCAGGCCGCTCAGCACCTCCACCATGTCGCCCTGGGGCAGGCCCAGGCGCACCTGGCGCAGCTGCGGCTTGCCGTTGTCGCCTTGCACATAGACGCCCGTCATCTCGGCACGGCGCACGACGGCCGTGGACGGTATCAGCACCCGCTGAGCTGCATCCGCGGCATCACCCTGCCACCACAGGCGCGCAAACATGCCTGGCATGGCGCCCTGCTGATTGGCCGGCAGCTGCACGCGCACCGCCACGGTGTGGCTCAAGGGGTCGGCCGTGGGCAGCAGCTGGATTTGAGACGCTGCAATCGACAGGCGTTGCATGGTCAATCCTGGAATTTCCACCTGCACACCTGAACGCAGTTGCCGGGCTTGATCCTGCGTCAGCTGCGCCGTCAGGCGCAGAGCAGCGGGGTCGTACAAGGACAGCAGCGGCCGGCCCGGCATGGCCATGTCGCCCAGATTGACGGGCACGCTGGAGACAATGCCGGAATAGGGTGCGCGTACGCTGTGCAGCCCGGTTTGCGTGGCCGCCACACCGGCCTGTGCCTGCAGCGCGGTCACTTGCGCCTGGGCTGCACGCCACTGCGCCTCGGCGCCATCGAGCGCCGCCTGGCTGATGTAGCGCTTGGCAAACAGCTGCTTCTGGCGTTCGTACTCCTTGGTTGCCACGTTCAGGCCGGCCTGGGCTGCGGCCACCTGTGCGCTGCTGGCCGCCGCGCCTTGACTGGCCATGCGCGCGTCGACACGCGCCAGCTCCTGCCCGGCTTTCACGGCGTCACCGGCCTTGACCGGCAGGGCCACGATGGCGCCCGGCACCTGGGCCGCGAGCAGCGTCTCGCGCACCGCCTCGACCTTGGCATCCATGCTGCTCCAGCCGGTGCTGCCGGTGGCTTGCACCGTGTAATAGCCCGGTGCTGCAGCTGCTTCGCTGGCATGCACGTGCGCCTGAGCCGCCAGCCCAACGGTCAGAACGGACAACACCCAAGGTGCAAGGGACATGGCAAGGGGCTCCCTGTGAAAATCTGGACGTTAATTAAGTAAACTCTAATGTACCATGTTACGCCACCAATCGTGTAGGTGCAGCGCGCCAGAAGCGCTGTCCAAACGCATGTCGGGCCCACAATTTTTCGGTAACCAGCTGGTAAGCAAATCAACGACTTACGCCACTTAGCGCATTTTTTCGCCTAGCTAAGAGATTCTTTAAAAATCTATAAGAATCAACAACTTACGCCCGCCTACCTTCTGACACCCGTCAGAGGGGGCAAATTTTTGGTAACCAACACGTGACCGTTTGTTTAGCTCGCTCCTCGTTGCATGTCTGGAGCGACCGTCTCAGGGCTGGCTGACCTGCTGCGAGCCAACCAGTACAAGGGCGGCATCTTCAACCGGCACCATGATGTCCGCCCATCTGTATGGCCGGTTCCAGGAGAAGGACTGGACAGCCCCGCTCAGTAGCACTGTCACGCCGCGAATCAGCGTTTCGAGCGGGTTGGCCGTCCGAGTAGCCAGTTCTCCAAGCGCCACCATGCCGGCCAAAGACATATGGTCCTCAAACTTGGCAAGCAACTGCAAGTGGTATTGCATGACAACCTCGAGGTCGACGCGCTTGTCGGCCTTGTTTCTGGGATTCCAGGACGGCAAATAGGTCTCGCGGGCATCATCCGCACCGGACATTGGGATGCCGAGCAGCATCGACAGTTCGGCAAGGGACATCAGGCCATCCTGCAAAAATCGCTGGGCTGTGAGAATGTCGTCAATGTCGAAGGCCTCCCCCGTCGTTGGAGTGGCAATTTTTCCGGCTTTGATGAGTGCGTAGACGGTGGGCCCACTGACGCCCAGAAAGTCCGCGACATCTTCATTCGTGTAGAACGACGGTGGACGTCCTTGGAAAACCTCATGCTCCGGTGGCTCATCGCTGAACGGCATTGAGGACGACAACGCCTCGGCCAACGGCCGCGGAATACCCAATTCACCCTGCCATATGCGCATCGCGTGTTTTCGGATGGCGGTTGGTTTGGGGATGGAACGCAACGGCTCAAGGATGGTTTCGGTGTGCCCAGCAAGTGCAGGCAGGTGGTAGCTACCGTCGTGACGAACCTGGGCCAGCAGTTGTGTGACTCGGTGGCGCTCGGACAAACTCATGTCCCGCAAATACTTTGGTGGGACTTCGACAGCAGCCCAGTGTCGGCGATTCAGTGCCAGTCCTTTGAATATCCGAAATCCTGCGTCCCATTGCTGCGTCAGGCCTTCAGCGCCATGTCCCAGAAAACGAAACGGTGCCACGGCAGCAAAGTCGCCCGCGACGTCGACCTCTGCGCTCTGTGCGGCGTTGGTGTTGGCGTGCCTGAAGTCGGCGCCGCAATGCTCGCAACGGCTGGGGTGGGAACGATTCCAAGTGATGGCGCCGCCGCACTCTTGACATTCGTCAAGCAACGGACTGCTGTGCTCCGTGCATACCGTCACCAGGGCGAAATCCCATTCTTCCAAGAGGATGCCTCGCGCCGCCAGACAACGAGGGCAAACTTGGGCACGGCCTGCCAGCCAGGCGTCGTCATCCACACGTGTGTTGTGCAACCCGATGGCCCCGTCGATGATGGCAAAACCAAGGTGGTGCAGCAGGTGGCGGTCGTCGCCCACGGCCACCCGGGACATCGTTTTGAGGTCGTTTTCTGACTGTCGCAAGGCGTGAACCATTTGGGCTGCACTTGCTTTTCGTACCCCAGTGCATGCCCGCAAGAGGTCGGCAATGCCGTCGTACCCGTTCGCGTGAGACAGTCGCAACAAGTAGCCTGGCAGTGACTCACCCGTCTCCTGCGGGAAGTTCTTGTAGCACCCAGGCAAAAATCCTGCAGTCATGACCAGTCCTTGTGTTGATTGTTAGATTGACGCAAGGCCGATGCCACGCGGTTCTGAAGTTCCTCCGGCGCCAATTCAAATGGATTCGTCGCGCCACTGCTGTTGATGGCCGGAAAAGCCTGGGCCAACAAGGCCAGGGGTGGAAGGTCACGGTTTTTGCCGGCCTTGTTCCATAAAGTGGCTGTTCGCTGGAGTAACTTTTCAAGCAGACGCAAGTGACCGTTGCAGGCCAACATGATTCGGGCCGCCAAGTCGTTGTCGTTGGCGACCAACCAGCCGGTCAACCCCTCGTGCGCAACCATCTGCTTGAGCACACCCCTGAACTCCTTGAAAGCTGCTGGGGGCGTGAAGCCGAGCTGCTGGGCACGGACGATGGTGCTGAAGCGGGAGCTGAGCTCGGCATCTTTATCAAAAACTGGCAACAGCTCCTCGGTGCCCGACACGACGATGATGACCCGCCAGTCGTCGCGGCCTGGAGCTGGTTTCGACCATCCCAGGCTGGAATCCTCGGGCGCCATGTTCCAGATGTTCTTTAGCAGGCGTGCGGCTTGGCCGCGCAGCTGCGGGGTGCCTTTCAAAATGGCGTTGTGGAACTCTTCCAAAATTAACAGCCGAACACGGCGGGCATGCATGGCCTGCAAGAAATCCGCTTCCAGTTTGCCCAGCCCTGGCCGTTTTTCTTTCAGCACGACTTTGCCCAAGCGCGCGAGCAGATGCGTCAACATAGAATTCGCATCCGCTTTGGCATCGGCCGCATAGCGCAACACAGGGCTTATTGGCTGTATCCCGGCTGTGGTAGCCCACGGCTCGCGCTGCACCCAATCAAGGAAGTTGGAAGCCAACACATCCAGACCATGGGTTTTGCCAACGCCTGAACTGCCCATGAGAATCAGACCTTGGGAGTTCCGGCCGCGCAGCAGCTCTTCGTACGACATCAAAACGCTGTCGAGCAGGTCGCGCTGGAACGTGAGTAAATATTCAGGCTTCGTCGTCAAGCTCTGACCCCTTCAAGAGTTCGTCCAACGAAAGCGACGGGGCGGCAGGCGGGCGGGCCGCTGGCGGCATGGCAGCGGCCTGGGTCACGGCCTGGATTTCTTTACGTGCTGTGGTTCCAGCAATCCGCAGCTCGGTGGCTTCTTGCAGGTCCGCCAGAACCGACCCAAAATGCATCGGAGCAGCGACGGGCTTACCGGTTTGCGCCGCCGCACTCGCGTTGCTATTGGCCTTGATTGCCATCTGAAGCAGTTCAAGACCGGACCGTTCTGACAGTGAATACGTGGTCAGAAATGCCTCAATCGGCTCGGCATATTGCGGCACGATGACCAGCACCGACCGAACATCGTCTGGGTCTAACTTGACCACCACAGTTCCGCTGTAGCTTCGGTATGCGGCGTGAAGGTCTTCACTGTTGAATCGCAGGGTCTCCACCTCCACCCCTTCCCGCGTTAATTTCACCTCATAAGTGAGGGCAAAGGTCAGTCGTTGCTGAATCTGGCCAGTCAAAAGGAGCGGCGGAGCCATTTCCAGACCATTTCGATATACATGAATGCGAGGAATCTTCAGGTGCGGGTGTTTTTCGTGGTTGTATTCAATAATGTGCTGCGCCAACTGGTGTTCGTATTCCTGTACTGTCAAGCGTGCAGCGCTCTTGGCCCTTTCACGGACTTTGCTGTATTTAGGGTTGAGCCCCACGGCGACTTTGGGAATGTAGCCCGGCATGTGATGGATGTACCGAGACTCCACGGTGTTAATGCATCGTTCCACGGTGCCTTTTAAGTCCCCGCGCCGCGGCGGAATACGCAAAATCACGACGCCTGACATCAACAGCATGATGGTCGTAGCGTTCGAGATGAACTCTGCACCGTTGTCCATGGCCACCAAATGGGGAAGGCCAAACACATCCCACAGTTGCGCAACGTCTGAAAGACTCGATGGCAGCCATGTGCTTTTTGGCATGACGTAGCGCTTATACAACCGGACAATATCGCGCGACGTCGGACTGGTTGTCGTGACAAAACTGCCAATTACTCCGGATGTGTGGTCGACACCCAAGCCATCAAAGTACAGTTCCGGCTGATTCCAATTGCTATTGGGATACAGAAATACGCCGTACTTCGTGAAATCAAACTCCGCCCGTTGGCCGGGATACCATGTGTGCAGCTTCCCAATCGCACGAACGTCTTGAACCGCAAACAGGTGACCAAGCAGGCGGTTCTTCTGTTCAAACTTGTCGTGGGCCTTAAGGAGCTGACGAACGAACTCAATGGAGACAGAAGATTCGGTCACGGCCCCATCTCCAGGTTGTCCAACCCCTTGTTGACTTGCCGGTGCAGCCCCGCCGCTGAAACAGCAGGTTCTTTATTTAGTACCTCGGCGGCAATTTCTCGTGCAAGGTCATACAACTCACGACTCTTGGACCATGGGCTGTACTCAACGCCTTTTTTCTGCAAGGCTGCCATGTCGTGACCCGCATAGCGCCATCGCAAGATGTCGTGATACAGCGTCCAAGCCGACCAGTCAGGGGCGTATCCAGTCCCCATTTCGGCATGCCAAACCGACAATTCGGCGCTGGCCTGGGCGAGGGTCTCCCTGAAAATCTTGGATTTGGGTGAGCGCCCCTCCAACGGTAACAACGCCTTCAGTAAATAGACCTTGCTGTGCCAGTCGAACATTCGCGGGATGGAGAGGTGAGAAATGTCAGTCCACTGTCGACGACGCACCCCCAAAGGCTCCGGCTCTTCCAGGTCGTCCAACATCCGAGCTTGTTCGCTGGCCACCAAGGTCGCGAGCTCGTTTCTGCTCACAGTCGAAGCGGGCCCTGCGTAGCCTTCAAGTTGCAGTTCAACGGTCGAGGCCATCCGCTCGCACTTGGACACCAAGAATCGGGAGCCCCCGATTTCCAGCCGCGTGCCGACACGAAGGGAAAATGGCGTCAGTCTCGACACAGTTCTAACTCCGTCAGCTGAAGTGGCCAGTACAGCAAAGGCAGCCGTTGCTGGTAAAGCAATTGGTAGAGCAGGGCGACCGGCACGCCCGCGGCAGCGGCACGCTGGCGCCAGGTTTTCAAGTCTGCTTCAGGAAATGCGGACAGACGCCCCATGGCATTCTCTGCACTGGCTGGAGCGAACTCGAGCTGTGCGTATGGGCGCAGCAGGGTCACGGTCTGCAGAAATCCCGACTTTTCAAGGTCGAGGCGGTACACCACGGTGTAAGAAACCCCTCGATGGGCAAAGTGGGCCTCTAGCAAACGCAGCTTGGCTTCTTCGGCGGGACGGAGCTGCTCGCGTGAATATTTGGCTTCAAATATGACCACCTCGCCGGTGTCGAGGGTCACCTCGTAGTCCGGAATGCAAGACACCCCCGGTAAATCGCCGTTTGCAGCAAAGTCAAATTTCCGCGGTTCGAAGTCAAACTGAACCACGTCGTGCCGCCACTCAAGGTATGTGGCACAGGCCAAGGCACTGAGAGAGTCGAAGGCGAGCACGCCGCTACCCAGTGGCGCCGTGCCCATCTTGCGCCTTGCAGGGTTGGCCTTTGGCGAAGTCATCAGACCCATGAAGCGAGGATGTTCGCCGGCGTTAGAGATGGTTCGTGTGGGGCTCTTGAGCTTTCTTGGCATCGTTCATCTCTTGTTTCCGAGATGAGGAAGGATACCAGAAAAGACAAAAACTCGTTATAAATCAAATACTTACGTTCTGATTGTGAAGTTTAACTCAACATCCAGTACAGGCCCGAGGACGGGTCAGGCACCAGCTTCCCAGGCAGCTGCAGACGGGGCTATCCCTTGGTATACCGACATAATGGGGTGCATTTTTGTTACATCCTTGGTCACTGCCGCTCCATGCTCGACGACATCAAAAAAACACTGTGGGCCACCGCCGACAAGCTGCGCGCCAACATGGACGCTGCCGAATACAAGCACCTGGTGCTGGGCCTCATCTTCCTGAAGTACGTCAGTGACACCTTCGTTGCGCGCCGTTTGGAGGTGGAAGCCCGCCTGAGGAACCCTGAAGACGAGTTCTATTACGGCGAGGCCGACGCTGAAGACATCGCCGCCGAGCTGGAAGACCGGGACTATTACAAGAGTGCCAACGTCTTCTGGGTGCCCGAAGGGGCACGCTGGGAAAGCATCCGCTCGATGGCCAAGAACGTGGAGATTGGCAAGTTCATCGACAACGCGCTGACCATCATCGAGGCCGAGAACCCCAAGCTCAAGGGCATCTTGGACAAGCGCTACGCTCGCGCCCAGTTGCCAGATGGCAAGCTGGGTGAGCTGGTGGACCTGATTTCCACCATCGGTTTTGGTGACAACCCGGCCGTGGCCCGCGACGTGCTGGGTCAGGTGTACGAATACTTCCTGGGCATGTTCGCCAACGCCGAAGGCAAGCGCGGCGGTCAGTTCTACACCCCGGCCAGCATCGTCAAAACCCTGGTGGCCGTGCTGGCCCCGCACCAGGGCAAGGTGTACGACCCGTGCTGCGGCTCCGGTGGCATGTTCGTGCAGAGCGAGAAGTTCATCGAAGCCCACGGCGGCAAGCTGGGGGATGTGTCCATCTACGGGCAAGAAGCCAATCCCACCACCTGGCGCCTGGCGGCCATGAACCTGGCCATCCGGGGCATCGACTTCAACCTGGGGCGCGAACCGGCCGACACCTTCACCCGCAACCAGCACGCCGACCTGCGGGCTGACTTCATTCTGGCCAACCCGCCGTTCAACATTTCCGACTGGTGGCACGGCAGTCTGGAAGGCGACCCGCGCTGGGTGTACGGCGACCCACCGCAAGGCAACGCCAACTACGCCTGGTTGCAGCACATGTTGCATCACCTCAAAGACAGTGGCCGTGCCGGCATTGTGCTGGCCAACGGCAGTATGAGTTCCAGCCAGAACAACGAAGGCGTGATTCGCGCTGCAATGGTTGATGCCGACGTGGTGGAAGTCATGGTCGCCTTACCGGGGCAACTGTTCTTCAACACCCAGATACCCGCCTGCCTGTGGTTCCTGGCCAAGACCAAGAAGCGCAAGGGCGAGGTGCTGTTCATCGACGCCCGCAAGCAGGCCAAGATGATTTCACGCGTGCAGGCCGAGCTGGACGATGCCGCCATCACCCGCATTGCCGAAACCGTGGCCGCCTGGCGTGGTGAAGTGGAAGAGGGGGCCACCGTCACCGACTACCAAGACCAACCCGGTTTTTGCCGCAGCGTTCCCCTTGCCGAGATTGCGCAGCATGGCCATGTGCTGACCCCGGGCCGCTACGTGGGCGCGGAAGAGGTGGAGGACGATGACGAAGCCTTTGACGACAAGATGCGCAAGCTGACTGAGAAGCTGGGCGAGCAAATGGCCAAGGGCGCGGAGCTGGATACGCTAATTCGGCAGAAGCTGGGGGGGCTGGGGTATGAGTTCTGAGGTTCCCCAATTCACCCTTGAATCCCTTTGCCTACTCGTCGCCGACTGTCCTCACGCGACACCAGCGTGGACTGACTCTGGGGTAGTTGTTCTCCGCAATCAGAACATCAAAGGCGGGAGGCTTGACCTGTCAAACCCTAGTTTTACCGACGAAGCTCACTACCTGGGTCGAATCCGGCGAGCTGCACCTCAGGCTGGTGATTTGGTCATCACCCGCGAAGCGCCAATGGGTGAGGTTTGTCAGATTCCCTCTGGTCTGAAATGTTGTCTCGGTCAACGACAGGTTTTGCTGCGCCCTGACCCGTCCAAGGTCGATGGCCGATTTCTGTTGTACGCGCTTCAGTCGCCCTACCTTCAGCATCAAATTGGCTGGAGTGAGGGGACAGGCTCCACTGTCAGCAATCTGCGGATTCCAGTTTTGGAGGCTTTGCAGGTACCCACGCCGCCATTACACGAGCAGAAAGCGATTGCTGAGACTCTGGGCGCAATAGACGACCGTATTACCCTCCTGCGCGAAACGAACGCCACTCTCGAAGCCATCGCCCAGGCGCTGTTTAAGTCCTGGTTTGTCGATTTCGACCCCGTGCGTGCCAAGATGGAAGGCCGTGCTCCTGAAGGCATGGACGAAGCCACGGCGGCGTTGTTTCCGGATTCGTTTGAAGAGACGGAGTTGGGGCTGGTGCCGAAGGGGTGGAGGGTTGCACGCCTTTGCGATGTGACCGAGCGCATCACAAAAGGCACAACACCAACCACCCTGAAACGCTCTTTTGTCGAATCAGGAATCAATTTCGTCAAAGCAGAATCGATGACTGGAGATGGGGGTTTTATTTCTGAGAAGTTCGCTTTCATTGACGATGAAACACACGAGCTGCTCAAGCGTTCTCAGCTGCAGGAAGGTGATGTCCTCATTTCTATTGCTGGAACGATAGGGCGCATTGCGGTGATTTCTAAGGATTTTCTGCCTGCCAATACCAATCAAGCGGTGGCTTTGATTCGTCCAATTCAAAATATTTTCCCAAGTGGCCTAGTCAACAGGTTTCTCCGCCTGAGTGACTCGCAGAAAAAAATGGGAGAAAAAGTGGTTCAAGCTGTACAGGCAAATTTGAGCCTTGGAACCTTGTCCGACCTAAAAGTAGTGGTTCCACCCGCGACGGTTGTGGGTGAAATGTACGAAGCAGGCCTTGCGCAAATTGATTCCGCATGGGTAGCGAACGACCAGCGAGTCAGAACCCTCTCCACCCTCCGCGACACCCTGCTCCCCCGCCTGATTTCCGGGCAGTTGAAATTACCAGAGGCAGAGGATGCAAATTGACCCATCTGTTTTTGAGGTCTTGCCGCATGACCAGCGTGAGCGCTTCCTCCGTTATGCGAATGAGATTGTCATCGAATCGTTCGTTTTCACCGGTGATAGGGATTACCTGACTGCCCGATTCGCCTTCTTTCAGAGGCAGTCACATTTGTTTCTCTGGTCTGCCGCACAAGCACTGGAAAAGTACATCAAGGCGAACATCCTTCTGTTGGGCGGCGGCATAATTCAACGAACTCATCACCACACCAAGCTGGCGAAAATGCTTCGGGAAAGCCACGCCGACCGACTGGAGATAGATACGGCCATGCCTGATGGATGGGAACAACAAGGGGTGGCACTATGGCCTGACGTGGATGTTGACAGTTTTTTGCAGCGCATAGAAATGCAGGGCTCACCCGATGTGCGCTACGACCAAGTTCAACTCCAAGTGCATTTGCAGGACCTTGTGTTGTTGGACCGTCTGGCGTTTCGGCTACGGCACCTGCTGATTGCTGAACCTGTGGAGAACTGCCGCTTAGTGGGTGAACAGTTGAAGCAATGCTTCTTTGACTTAAATCACTCCTTTGCACCAGAAGGCTTTGAACACCCGCCATTGGTGGGTCTTATGGCATGTCACGGCTCGGTTAGCACTCTGGAGGCCGCCGTCAACGGGTGTTTTGGGCATGAGGACCTGTACCGGCAGTGGGCTTGCATAAGCATGAAAATGAAACCGAAGGAATTAGATAGGCTGATGAAGCCCAGCGGCGAGGGGGAGGGGAAGTCGAATGAATGAGCGCCGTCGGAAGAAACGTCTCTACGCGTCCAGGTCTTGCCCAACTGCTGCCATGTCGATGGCAAAACCATGAGGGAGCACAGTGCATGACCGAAGACCAACTCGAACAGGAAACCCTGGGCTGGCTCGCCGAGTTGGGCTATGCGGTCCACAGCGGCTACGACATCGCCCACGACGGCCCCAACCCCCAGCGAGCCACCTACCGCCAGGTGTTGCTGCCGTTCCGCCTGCGCGAGGCTATCCAGCGGCTGAACCCCAGCATTCCCACCGCCGCCCGCGAAGACGCACTGCAGCGTGTACTAGACCTCGGCATTCCAGCCCTGCTGTCCGCCAATCGCGCTTTCCATAAGCTGCTGGTAGCTGGCGTGCCGGTGCTGTACCAGAAGGACGGCGAAACCGTGGGCGACTTCGTGCGCCTGGTCGATTGGGCTGAGCCGTCTCGGAACGAGTTCTGGGCGGTCAACCAGTTCACCATCAAAGGTCCGCACCACACCCGCCGACCCGACATCATCCTGTTCGTCAACGGCCTGCCGCTGGTCCTCATCGAACTGAAGAACCCGGCTGACGAGGCTGCTGACATCTGGAAGGCATACGACCAGCTTCAGACTTACAAGGAACAAATCCCGGACGTGTTCCAGTACAACGAGGTGCTGGTCATCTCGGACGGCACCGACGCCCGCTTGGGCTCCTTGTCTGCCAATGCCGAGCGCTTCCAGCAATGGCGCACCATCGACGGCGTGAACCTGGACCCGCTGGGTGAGTTCAATGAACTGCAAACCCTGGTGCGCGGCGTGCTGGCTCAGGACACCCTGTTGGACTACCTGCGTTATTTCGTGCTGTTCGAGGACGACGGCCGGCTGGTCAAGAAGGTGGCCGGTTATCACCAGTACCACGCGGTGCGCGCCGCCATCGGGCATGTGGTGGCGGCCTCCCGGCCCGACGGTGCTGCGAGCCAGCGAGGGAAGGGCGGGGTGGTGTGGCACACACAGGGCAGCGGAAAGAGCATCACCATGACCTGCTTTGCCGCCCGAGTGATGCAAGAGCCTGCCATGGCCAACCCCACCATCGTCGTCATCACCGACCGCAACGACCTGGACGGCCAACTGTTTGGCGTCTTCAGCCTGGCGCAAGACCTGCTTCGCGAGCAACCTGTGCAAGCCGCGACCCGGCAGGAACTGCGCCAGTTGCTCAGCAACCGGCCCTCGGGCGGCATCGTGTTTGCCACCATCCAGAAGTTCATGCCGGGGGAGGACGAAGACATGTTTCCGGTGCTGAGCGAGCGGCACAACATCGTGGTGGTAGTCGACGAAGCCCACCGCACCCAATACGGCTTCGAAGCCAAACTCAAGACCCGGAAGGTGGGTGGCAAGGGCGCCAGCCACGGTGCAGTCACCACCGCCGATGGCGAGTCCACTACCCAGGCCGCCACCGCCGAGTTCGCGCCACCCGAATACAAAACCACCTACCAGGTCGGCTACGCCCAGCACCTGCGCGACGCCTTGCCCAACGCCACCTTTGTGGCTTTCACCGGCACCCCGGTCAGCAGCACCGACCGCGACACCCGGGCGGTGTTTGGCGACTACATCCATGTGTACGACATGCAGCAGGCGAAAGAAGATGGCGCCACCGTGGCCATCTACTACGAAAGCCGGCTGGCCAAGCTCAAGCTCAAAGACGCCGAACTGCCCCTGATAGACGATGAGGTGGACGAACTGGCCGAGGACGAGGAAGAGAGCGTCCAGAGCAAACTCAAGAGCCGCTGGGCGGCCCTGGAACAGGTGGTGGGTGCCGAGCCGCGCATCCAGAGCGTGGCCGCCGACCTGGTCGCCCACTTCGAGGAGCGTAACCAGGCCCAGGACGGCAAAGCCATGGCCGTGACCATGAGCCGCGAGATTTGCGTGCACCTCTACAACGAAATCGTCAAGCTGCGCCCTGACTGGCACAGCGACGACCCAGAGCAGGGCGCCATCAAAATCATCATGACCGGCAGCGCCAGCGACAAGGCCCTGCTGCGCCCACACATCTACAGCAGCCAGGTCAAGAAACGCCTGGAAAAGCGCTTCAAAGACCCGACCGACCCGCTCAAGCTCGTCATCGTGCGCGATATGTGGCTCACCGGCTTCGACGCCCCATGTGTGCACACCATGTACATCGACAAGCCGATGAAGGGCCACAACCTGATGCAGGCCATTGCCCGCGTCAACCGGGTGTTCAAAGACAAGCAGGGCGGTGTGGTGGTGGACTACATCGGCATCGGCAACGAGCTGAAGGCCGCCATGAAGGAGTACACCGCCAGCAAAGGCCGGGGCAAGCCTACGGTGGACGCGTACGAGGCCCTGTCGCTCTTGCTGGAGAAGCTCGACGTGCTGCGCGCCATGCTGCACGGCTTTGACTACAGCGACTTCAAGACCCGGGGCCACAAAACCCTGGCTGGGGCGGCCAACCATGTGCTGGGACTACCGTCTGAAACCAAGGACAAGAACGGTAAGCCCGTGAGGGACGGTAAAAAGCGCTTCGCCGATGCCGCTCTGGCCATGAGCAAGGCGTTCAGCCTGTGCTGCACGCTGGACGAAGCCAAAGCCCTGCGGGAAGAAGTGGCGTTCATGCAGGCGGTCAAGGTCATCCTGACCAAGCGCGACATATCCGCCCAAAAGAAAACCGACGAGCAGCGGGAGGCTGCCATCCGCCAAATCATCGGCCAGGCCGTGGTCAGCGAATCGGTGGTGGACATCTTCGACGCCGTGGGCCTGGACAAGCCCAACATCGGCCTGCTGGACGACGAGTTCCTGGCCCAGGTGAAGAACCTGCCCGAGCGCAACCTGGCCGTCGAACTGCTGGAGCGCCTGCTGGAAGACGAAATCAAGAGCAAGTTCGCCACCAACGTGGTGCAGCAGAAGAAGTTCAGCGACCTGCTGAGCAACGTCATCACCCGCTACCAGAACCGCAGCATCGAAACCGCGCAGGTCATGGAAGAACTGGTCGAGATGGCCAAGAAGTTCAGGGAAGCTGCGAGTAGGGGAGAGCAGCTGGGTCTGTCAGACGACGAAGTGCGTTTCTACGATGCGCTGGCCAACAACGAGTCGGCGGTGAAAGAGCTGGCCGACGAGACGCTCAAGAAGATTGCGCACGAACTGACGGAGAACCTGAAAAAGAACATCACGGTGGACTGGGCGCAACGCGAGAGTGTGCGGGCCACGCTGCGGCTGATGGTCAAGCGCATTCTGCGCAAGTACAAGTACCCGCCAGACCAGACGGATGCGGCCATTGAGCTGGTGTTGCAGCAGGCTGAGAGCATTGGGGAGTCCTGGGTCTAACCGCCCATGATTGAATGTCATCGAATCACATTCATAAACCAATCAAAAAGAACGCAGGAATAAAGCATGCCAGGAACGCACCTCAGTGAAACAGAGAAGAAGCTCCAAGCAAGATGGGACCAAGACAGATTCGGCAATTTTCCGCTGCTCAAGTCAATTGAAATAAAGGCACCTACTGGGAACGGCCTTCGTGGAATTAAAAATCTGCTCGCTGAATTTAGTTATCCGGTTACGTTCTTTGCTGGACAAAACGGTTCCGGAAAATCTACGCTTCTTTCGCTCGCAGCTCTTGCTTATCATGGCCTTCCAGGTTTTGAGCCGACCAATGCCAAGCGCTGGGCCACTCACGACGATGGTGATTTTGGGTATTACACTTTTCAAGACTTTTTTCATCGTGGACCAGGCGATTCCGATGTGTCCGGCGTAGAAATTTGTTGGAAATACACCAAAACCAAAGAAATCAAAATAACAAAGCAATCAGACAAGTGGATGCGATATGAGCGCCGTCCAACAAGGCCCGTCGAATTTATTGGTCTGTCACGCGCGATTCCCGCGATAGAGCTGACCGCCCTTCGAAATCAGTTTGGCATTGGCTCTTCTCCGACTCCGCAGCCGCTCTCTTTAACTGGCGGACAAAGGCTGAGTAGGGCGCTTGGCCGTCAGTACGCTTCTGCAGAGGTGTTGAACAGCAAAAAGTTTGCCATTCGCAGAAGTAGCAATTCAAACGGGTACACGAGCTTCAATATGGGGACCGGCGAAGATGCGTTAATTGCTCTCATTGCCAGATTGGAGTCGGTTCCTGCAGGAGGTCTTGTTGTTATAGAAGAACTGGAATCCGGTCTTCACCCTGCCGCACAAAAGAAAATCGCAGAGATTCTTATTGAAATCTCACTTGAGCGACAACTTCAAATAATAGGGTCTACCCACTCGCAGCATGTTCTTGACCAGCTGCCACGAGCTGCGCGCTCATTGGTTATTAGAGAGGCAGACCATCATCGTGTGCTAAAAGGGCCGTCCACACGACTTGCGCTTTCAACACTAGCATCTGAGCACTATCACGAACTGGTGATTGTTTGTGAGGATGAGTTTGCAGTTAAGTTGATTGCGGAGATGCTCCCAAAATCCCTGAGGCAGCGGGTAGATATTCGTAGTTGCGGTGCGAAGGCTGAGTTGTGTAATCAGGCGATTAGCTATCTTCGACTCATGCCCGCGGCAAAGTGTCTCGTACTGTGGGACGGAGACGTTAACGAGGCTGAGCGAAACAGGTATGTATCAGACGCCCTTGCACGGTATCCACTACCGGATGCCAGCACACGACTGACTAAAGGCGTCCTTCCTGGTACAACTTGTCCTGAGCTTTGGGCGCTAGAAACCGTTCGAACTTATGGAGTCGAGGACATGTGCAATAGGTTCGGGTTAGAGTCGATTCAAGAGGCCAATGAGGTCTTAGCTGGTTGCGGCCTCTCTGACCCGCACGCCATACCGTACGAACTCAGTCAAGCATGCCAGTTGAACGAGCCCACTGCGTCTACCAACCTGGCCGCAATAGCGGCGCGTGTCGATGTTGTCGGGCGCCAAGTCGTCATAGACGCGGTCGAGCTAGCTCTCGGCTGAAGAGGATTTGTCAGAGGACCTACGCGGTCCGCGGTTACCAAAATTTCATCCTTGGTTACCAAAATTCCGTGGTGCCGACAACGCAGCCGTCGACGTAGCAACTTACGACGGTATACTTAACATAATATACATCGTATAATATTTGGTGTGATAAGATCGCCGCATGAGAATCCTCCACACCATGCTGCGCGTCGGCAACCTCCAGCGCTCGATCGACTTCTACACCCAGGTACTGGGCATGCAGTTGCTGCGCATGTCCGAGAACCCTGAGTACAAATACTCGCTGGCCTTCCTGGGATTCGATGGCGGCAACCCCGACCAGGCCGAGATCGAGCTGACCTACAACTGGGGCGTCGAAAGCTACGACATGGGGACGGCCTACGGCCACATCGCGCTGGGCGTACCTGATGCCTATGCGGCCTGCGAAAAGATCAAGGCTGCTGGCGGGAATGTGACTCGCGAGGCCGGGCCTGTCATGGGCGGCACCACGGTGATTGCCTTTGTCACCGACCCCGACGGCTACAAGATCGAACTCATCCAGCGCGCCAGCGAAGCGGCTGGCGGTGGCCTGCGCTAAAAGTCACGGCGCATCAGCAAAAAAGCCCGGCAATGCCGGGCTTCTCGCTCAAGACAGCGCGGATTCAAGGGGCCAGTACGACTTCGACGCGGCGCGCCTCGGCGTTGCTGCCGCTGCCTTGCGTGACTTCGGGCTTCTTCAGCTCCACCTTGTCTTCAGCCACGCCCAGAACCTTGAGGGCGTCGCGCACGCCCAGGGCGCGCTGCTTGGCCAGCTCGGCGTTGAGTGCAGCATCGCCGGTCGCGTCATGAAAACCCGAAACCACGGCCATCTTGCCACCTTCGACCACGCCCTTGACCACCTCGGCCAGGGCCTCGTTGGCGCCAATCGCCAGGTCGGCCTTGCCAGTGGCAAAGTAGAACTTCACCACGCCGCCTTCGACCACCACCGAAGCCACATCCTCAATCACCACGCCGGCACCCGCTGCACCGCCTGCATTGACCACGGCCGCGGCCGGTGCCTTGGGGGCATGGGCAATGCCACGCTTGAAGACCACCACACCCAAAATGGTGGATACCACCAGGGCGATCAAGGCGAAGAGGAAACCGAGTGCGAAGCGTTGCTGGCTATCGTCGTCGGAACTGCTGAAGGACATGATGAAGACTCCCGTGAATAATGGGTTCGTTGGACAAAACCTGCTAATTGTAAAGTCTCGCCATGCCTCCGCTTCCTGCACCCTTGCGCGACCCCGCCCCAATGCTCGAACGCGCGCTGATTGAATGGGGCGGGCGCTGCGACCTATGGGTGTTTGGCTATGGCTCGCTGATCTGGCGCCCGGACTTTGACTTTGTCGAGCGCCGCGCCGCCAAGGTGCATGGCTGGCACCGCGCGCTGAAGATGTGGAGCCGCTTGAACCGCGGCACGCCCGAATGTCCCGGCCTGGTGTTCGGCATGCTGCCCGGGGGCAGTTGCCGCGGCATGGCCTTTCGCGTGCAACAGACCCATGCGCGCCAGGTCATGGTCAACCTGTGGCAGCGTGAGATGGTGCTCGGGGTGTACGACCCGCGCTGGCTCGACTGCCAGACATCCGATGGCATGGTGCGCGCGCTGGCCTTCACGTTGCCGCGCAGCAGTCCCAGCTATACGGGCATATTGGCCGACGACGAGTACCGCCGCATCTTCGCGCAGGCCAGCGGCATCTACGGCAGCACGCGTGACTATGCAGAGGCCACGCACACCGAACTGCTGCGTTTGGGCATATACGATCGGGCGCTGGCACGCATCGTTGCGCTCTCCAAATCGCACGATTGAGCAAGGGCACAATCGAGCCCATGAGCAAAAGCACCCTCTCCTCTTCCATCGCTGACCTGCGCAAGAGCTACGAGCGCGCCGAACTCAGCGAAGACGCCTCCCTTGCCGACCCGCTGCAGCAGTTCGACCAATGGCTGCACGAGGCAGTCAACGCGCAGGTGAACGAGCCCAACGCCATGACCGTGGCCACCGTCAGCAGCGACCTGCGCCCGAGTACGCGCATCGTGCTCATCAAGGGCTATGACGCGCAAGGCATCGTCTGGTACACCAATTACGACAGCCGCAAGGGCCGCCAGCTGGCGGGCAACCCCTATGCGGCGCTGCAATTCCACTGGGTGGAACTGGAGCGCGTGGTGCGCATCGAGGGCATTGTCGAGCGCGTGAGCGACGAGGAAAGTGATCAGTATTTCCACAGCCGCCCGCTGGATTCGCGCATTGGCGCCTGGGCCAGCCCACAAAGTCAGGTGATTGCCGGCCGCAGCGTGTTGGTGACAAATGCAGCCAGGTACGGCGCGCAGTTTCTGCTCAAACCCCCTCGGCCGCCGCATTGGGGCGGCTACCGCCTGAAGCCCGATCAGTGGGAGTTCTGGCAGGGCCGAAAAAGCCGCCTGCACGACCGGCTGCGCTACCGGCTTGACGGCGGTGCTTGGGTGCGCGAGCGCCTGGCGCCCTGACCCCGGCTACAAACACAACCCCATCACGCCACACAGGGGCACCACCAGCCAGACTGGCATGCGCCCCCACATGAGCTCGGCAAACACCGCCAGCGCCAGGAAAATATCCGCTGGACCCTGGATGGCACTCGTCCAGACGGGGTTGTAGAGCGAGGCCAGCAGCAGGCCGACCACCGCCGCATTCACGCCCGACAGCGCCGCCCGCAGCGGCGCGTGCCGGCGCAGCGATTCCCAGAATGGAGACACCCCCATAACCAGCAAAAAAGATGGCAGGAATATGGCCAACAAGCACACTGCCGCCCACAGCCAGCCACCCGCGCCATGGCCTGCCGCTGCACCCAGGAACGCGGCGAATGTGAACAACGGCCCGGGCATGGCCTGCGCCAGGCCGTAGCCAGCCAGAAAGTCGTCCTGCGCCACCCAGCCGGTGCTGACCACCTCGGCCTGCAGCAGCGGCAGCACCACATGACCACCGCCAAACACCAGGGCGCCGGAACGAAAGAAGGCGTCGGCGAGCAGCAGCCATGCCTGTGGCCAGGCGCGTGCGGCCAGCGGCAGCAATACCAGCATGGCGGCAAACAGAATCAACAGGGTAGCCCCCCTGACTGCCCACGGGCCAGGGCCAGGCGCTTCATGGGCAGGCTGCTCAGGCGCAACGCCCGCCCTGCCCCACAGGCCCAGGCCGGCCAGTGCCGCAATCATCATGGCGCCCAGTTGCCCTGCCATGCCAGGTATCGCCAGGGTCAGGGCGCAGGTCAAACCCATCAACAACAACCGGGCTGGTCCACGGCACAGGCTGCCACCCATGCGCCACACGGCTTGCGCCACCACCGCTACGGCGGCCACCTTCAGACCATGCAGCACGCCTGCGGGCACCAGTCCGGGGGTTGCAATGAGGCCCAGGCCCAGCAGTGCCATGACCAATGCAGAGGGCAAGGCAAAGCCCAGCCAGGCTGCCAAGGCCCCGGCGAAGCCGCCCTGACGCAGGCCCAGCGCCATGCCCACCTGGCTGCTCGCCGGGCCGGGCAAAAGCTGGCACAGGGCCACCAGATCGGCATAGTCGCTTTCACTCAGCCAGCGCCGGCGCGCCACGAACTCCGTACGGAAATAGGCCAGGTGCGCCACAGGCCCGCCAAATGATGTCAGGCCCAGGCGCAGAAAGATCAGAAACACCTGCCAGGCGTTGGCTGCAGGGGCATGGCTTTGAGGCAGGGAGGCGGGTTGCATGCGGAGGGCATTTCGAAGCAGCAGGCGAGCTGCCGGCTGAAAGCCGGCGACGATACTGCAAAATTTCAGGCGTCTGGCTTGAGATGGCGTGCAAACGTCTTGCGGAACTTGCTCACCTTGGGCGCCACGACAAAGTTGCAGTAACCCTGATTCGGATTGCGCTCATAGAAGTCCTGGTGATAGCTCTCGGCCGGCCAGAAGTTCACCAATGGCTGCAGCTCGGTGACGATGGGGGCGCCGAAAGCCTGCTCCTGCTGCAACTGGTGCAGCAGCACCGCGGCAACCTGCTCGTGCGTGGGGTCGCTGTAGTAGATGCCGCTGCGGTACTGCGTGCCCACATCATTGCCCTGGCGGTTTGGCGTGGTGGGGTCGTGGGTGGCAAAAAAGATCTGCAGTATGTCGCGCAAGCCGATCTCGGCCGGGTCAAACGTGACGCGCACCGCCTCGGCATGGCCCGTGTGACCACTGCACACCTGCTCGTAGCTTGGATCTGCCACATCGCCATTGGCATAGCCGCTTTGCACCTCGGTCACGCCGCGCACACGCTTGAATACAGCCTCGGTGCACCAGAAACAACCGCCAGCCAGGGTGATGCTTTGCAGAATTGACGACATATGGTGCTCCTGAAAATCGCATCATAGAAACACCGCCATATGCTTGATGATCAGGATGCACGTTGACGCAAACAACGGAGGGTTGTTACATTACTAACCCGAAAGTCAGTAACTCCATGAGCGCCGCCCTGCCCTGCATCCCCACATCAGCAATCCCCAAGCGAGGCCGTCGCAAGGACGCCAGGCCGGGTGAGCTGCTGGATGCCGCGCTAGATTTGTTCGTGGACAAGGGCTACGCCGCCACCCGGGTCGAAGAAGTGGCGGCGCGCGCCGGTGTCTCCAAGGGCACGCTGTTTCTGTACTTCCCGAGCAAACAAGAGCTGTTCAAGGCCGTGGTGCGCCAGAACATTGCCGGGCGCTTTGCCGAATGGGATCTGGAGCTTGAATCCTATGTGGGCACAAGCCAGGATCTGGTGCGGTACTGCTTTGAAACCTGGTGGGAACGCATAGGCTCCACCAAGGCCTCGGGCCTGGGCAAGCTCATGCTCAGCGAGGCGAACAATTTCCCCGAAATCGCCGAGTTCTACCGCCACGAGGTGGTCGAGCCTGGCCACCAGTTGATCCGCCGTGTGTTGCAGCGTGGCATGGATCGCGGTGAGCTGCGCGCGCTGGATCTGGAGCACGCCGTGTACCTGGTGCTGGCGCCGCTCATGTTTCTCATGTTCTCGCAGTCGACGCCGGCGTTGTGCATTCCCAATGCCGAGCGTTTTTCACCACAGGAATACATACGCCTGCAGGCCGACAATGTTTTGCAGGGTCTGTGCGTGCGCTCGGCCTAAAATCGCAGGTTTATCCGATCACAGTGACCGCCTTCCGGAGTACTCCATGAACTTGCCTCTGAACACGTCCATCGACATTCACGACCCTGTCGAGCAGGCCCGCTACAACATGGTGGAGCAGCAGATCCGGCCGTGGAACGTGCTCGATGCCGGGGTGCTCGAGCTGCTGTCACGCGTGCGCCGCGAAGACTTTGTGCCGCCCAGCTACCAGGGCCTGGCCTTCATCGACACCGAAATCCCGCTCAACCCCGACGCGCAAGAAGCCGCACGTCTGGGACAGGTCATGCTCGCGCCGAGGGTGGACGCGCGCATGCTGCAGGATCTGCAAATCCAGCCCACCGACCGCGTGCTGGAGATAGGCGCCGGCTCGGGCTACATGGCCGCCCTGCTCGCCGCCTGCGCCGAGCGTGTCGTAACGCTGGAAATCGACCCTGACCTGGCCGAGTTTGCGCGCGAGAACCTGCGTAGCGCCGGTGTGGACAACGCCGACGTGCGCCAGGCCGACGGCGCACGCGACCCCATTCCCGACGGCCCGTTCGACGTCATCGTGCTCAGCGGCTCGGTGGCCGAGGTGCCGCAAAAGCTGCTGGCGCTGCTGCGCGACGGTGGCCGCCTGGGCGCTTATGTGGGGCAAGAGCCGATGATGCGTGCCACCATCGTGCGCCGCCAGGGCGAGCGCTTCGAGACCAGCCAGCCCTGGGACGTGGTCGTGCCGCGCCTGCGCCACTTCCCCGAGCCCTCTTCCTTCAAGTTCTGAACGCTGCACCCAACCGGCCTTGCATGATTGACCATGTCCGTCCCGCCCAGCTGGCCGATTGGCTCCTCAGGCATGAGGCCGGACATCCGTTGGTGCTGGACGTGCGCGAGCCCTGGGAGCTGCAGACCGCCAGCGTGGCGGCCCAGGGCTTCGAACTCGTGGCCATCCCCATGGGTCAGCTGCCGATGCGGCTGACCGAACTTGACCCCAACCGCCCCACCGCCTGCCTGTGCCACCACGGCATGCGCAGCCTGCGGGTGGCTGCCTTTCTGATGCAAAACGGCTTTGACCAGGTGGCCAACATCACCGGGGGCATAGACGCCTGGTCGCATGAGCGCGATTCGGCCGTGCCGCATTACTGACTTGCGGCCCCTCACAGGCCGCACCCCCAATCTGCCCCAGCCATCCATTTCAACGCCATGAAAGCATTGCAGCGGGTTTTCTCCTCCACCCTTCGCATGAGTGCCGTCTACGCCCTTTGCGTTGCCGCGGCACCCCCCGCGCAGGCGCAAAGCCTGTCGGCATTGATCGAGCATGCTCGCGGCTACGACGCGGCATGGCAGGCCGCACGGGCGCAACTGCAGGCCGCGGGCAGCCGTGCCGAACAGGCCCGTGCCGGCCTGCTGCCCAGTGCTGCGCTGACCGGTGGCGCGAATTATTCGCGCACCGACATGTCACGCGCTCGTCTGTCCGACGTGAATGTCAATGGCCCGTCGCAAACGCTGGGTGTGCAGGCGACGCAGCCCCTGTACCGCCCGGCCAACCGCATCGCCTTTGAGCAGGGCCAGCGCGGCACGGACTTTGCCCAGGCGCAGCTCGAAGGCGCCGAGCAGGATCTGCTGATTCGCGTCACCCAAGCCTACTTTGACGTGCTGGCCGCAGGCGACACGCTGACCTTCGTGCGCGCACAAAAGACCGCTGTGGCGGAACAGCTTGCCGCGGCCAAGCGCAACTTCCAGGTCGGCACCACCACCGTCACCGACGAGCGCGAGGCGCAGGCCCGGCATGACCTGGTCACCGCCCAGGAAATCGCCGCCAGCAATGACCTGCATGTGAAGCGCCTGGCACTCGACCAGCTGGTTGGGCGCACCGGCGCCACCCCCCTGCCCCTGGCTCAGTCCGCGCAGTTGCCGGCCGTGCAGCCCGATGACGTCAGCAACTGGGTGCGCAGCGCCGAGGAGCGCCAACCCCAGGTACGCGAGGCCCTGATTGCGCTGGACATGGCCAAGCTGGAAACCGCCAAGGCCAAAACCGGCCACCTGCCCACCGTCGACCTGCAGGCAGGCTACAACGTACAACGCGCACCCAACGGCAGCATCAGCATGCCGGGCGTGCATTCGCGCACCGACGCTGCCACCGTGGGCGTGGCCCTGAACCTGCCACTGTTTGCCGGCTTTGCCGTGCAAAACCGCATCAAGGAAACCCTGTCACTCGAAGACAAGGCCCGCGCCGACCTGGACAACGCGCGCCGCAACGTAGCCCAGGCCGCGCGTGCCGCCTTCTTCGGCGTGCAATCAGGCCTGAGCCAGGTTGCCGCGCTGCGCGCTGCCGAGTCCTCCAGCCAAAGCGCGCTGGACGCCAACAAGCTCGGCTACCAGGTCGGGGTGCGCATCAACATCGACGTGCTCAACGCCCAAAGCCAGCTCTACCAGACCAAGCGCGACCTGGCCGCCGCGCGCTACAACGTACTGGTCGGCACGCTGCGCCTGAAGCAGGTGGCGGGCACGCTGACGATGGATGACGTAACGGCGGTGGATGCGTTGCTGATGCGATAGTTTTCAGCACTCTGCGCTTACCAGACAAGCGCAAAGTGCTATATTTTCAAAAGCAACCGAGGACTTACAGCTGGTGCACCACCAGCTTGAATTCCGGATCCTCCTCAAAGGCCCGCACCTCGAAGCCCAGTCTGCGCATGAGTTTGAGCATGGTGGGGTTGTTGGCCAGCACCAGGCCCTGGATCTCGGCCAGGCCGCGGTCGCGGGCGACTTCCATGATGCTGTGCATCAGGCGCGAGCCCAGACCCTTGCCGGCGAAGTCGTCGGCCACCAGCAGGGCAAACTCACAGCTGCTGTGATCCGGGTTGGTGACATAGCGTGACACGCCGACGATGCGATCCTTGTGGCTGACCTCGCCCTCTTCGTCCACGATGCGTTCGCGCTGCACGGCCACCAGGGCCATTTCGCGGTCGTAGTCGATCAGGGTGAAGCGCGACAGCATGGACGGCGGCAGCTCGGCGAGCTGCGAGACAAAGCGGAAGTAGCGGCTCTCGGGCGACAGCTCCTTGACCAGGCGCTGCACCATTTGCGCGTCGTCCGGGCGGATCGGGCGCACCAGGCATTCGCCACCGCCGCGCAGCGGCCAGATTTGCTCGTAGCGCGCCGGGTAGGGGTGTATCGACAGGTGGTTGTAATGGCCGGCGCCGGCGCTTTCGGGGCGACCGCTGGCGTGGGCCGATTCATGCAGGGCGATGCGCGCATCCACGGCCACGGCGCCCTGCTCGTCCACGATCAGCGGGTTGATGTCCATCTCGCGCAGTTGGGGCAGCGCGCAGACCATTTCTGAGACGCGCAGCAGCACCTGCTCCAGCGCCTGCATGTCCACGGCGGAGGCACCACGCCATTCGCCCAGGGTTTCGGCCACGCGTGCACGGCCGATCAGGCTGCGCGCCAGAAACTGGTTCAACGGCGGCAGCTCCATGGCGCGGTCGTTGATGAGCTCGATCATGGTGCCGCCTGCGCCAAAGGTGATTACCGGGCCAAACGGGTCGTCGCTCACCAGGCCGATGCAGATCTCGCGCCCACGGCGCGCACGCGCCATTTGCTGCACGGTGACGCCATCGATGCGCGCATCGGGCTGCAGGCGCGCCACCCGCTGCACCATGTCGTTGTAGGCGTCGCGCACGGCGGCGCCGCTTTGCAGGTTGAGTACCACGCCGCCCACGTCGGATTTATGCGCGATGTCGCGCGAGTGGATCTTCAGCGCCACCGGGAAGCCCAGTTGCGTGGCGATCATCATGGCCTCGTGGGCATTGCGTGCCAGCAGCGTCTTGGTGACCGGGATGTGGAAGGCGGCCAGCAGCGTCTTGGACTCCATCTCGGTGAGCACGTTGCGGCGCTCGGCCAGCACGCTTTCGATGACCAGGCGCGCGCCATCGATGTCGGGCTTGGCCAGCGTGGTCAGTGACGGAGGCGTTTGCTGCAGCAGCTGCTGGTTTTGGTAGAACGAGGCGATGTTGCCAAAGGCGCCCACGGCCGCCTCGGGCGTGCGGAAGGTGGGGATTTGCGCGCTGCGCAGAATCTTGCGCGCCGGCACCACGGTGGCGTCGCCCATCCAGCAGCTGAGCAGCGGCTTGGGTGCCAGCCGCTTGGCGTCGGCCAGGGCCTGGGCCACGCCCTCGGCGTCGGCGCCGGGTTTGGGCGAGAAGATGGCTAACACGCCGTCGATCTGCCGATCCGAGAACGCGGCCTGCAGCGCCCGGGCGTAATGCTGGGGCGTGGCGTCCTCGGACAGGTCGATGAGCCCGCCGAGCGAGGCCAGGGCCGGCAGCTGCGGCGCCAGGCTGGCGCTGGATTCTGGCGAGAGCAGGCCCAGGTCGAGGCCGATTTCGTTCTCCCAGTCGGCGGCCAGCACGCCGGGGCCGCCGCCGTTGGTGACGATGGCCAGGCGCTTGCCCACGGGCCGGTAGCGCGATGCCAGGCATTTGGCGGCCGAAAACAACGCCACGAAGGAGCGCACGCGCACCGCGCCGGCGCGGCGCAGCACGGCGTCAAAGACATCGTCGCTGCCGACGATGGCACCGCTGTGCGTCTGCGCGGCCTTGTTGCCCGCCGGCTTGCGCCCGGCTTTCAGCACCACCACCGGCTTGGCATGCGAAGCCGAGCGCATGGCGCTCACAAAGCGGCGTGCGTCCTGTATGCCTTCCATGTAGACCACGATGCTTTGCGTGCGCGCGTCGTTGGCCAGAAAGTCCAGCGCCTCGCTCAGGCCCATGTCGGTGTACGGGCCCAGCGAGATCACGCTGGAAAAGCCCACGCCGTTGTTGCTGGCCCAGTCCAGGATGGACGAGGTGAGCGCGCCCGACTGACACACCAGTGCCAGAGATCCCTCCTGCGCCAGCGGTCCCGCGGCGCTGGCGTTGAGCTGCAGCGATGGGCGCTGTATGCCCAGCGAGTTGGGGCCCAGCAGGTGCATGCCCTCGCGCCGGGCAATCTTGTGCAGCTGCCCTGCCAGCTCGGCGTCCACGCCATTGGACAGCACCAGGGCAGCGCGGCAGTTCATGCGGCCGGCGATCTCCAGCGCCGCCGGCAAGTCCTTGTTGGGCTGGACGATGATGGCCAGGTCGGCGCGAATCTGCGCCAGATCGGCCAGGGTGCCACTGGTGTTGATGTCAAAAAACTGTAACGTGCCGGTGAATTTCTGCGCCTTCAGCCCGTCGAGCAATGCGCGCGCCTGGGGAGTTTGTGACTCCGGGGCGTCGGGGTCACCAGCCAGCACGATGACCGAGCCGGGGGTGAACAGGGAAGTGAGGTAGTGCTTTTCCATCATGATGGTTGCGATTTTCTACGGTCTAGGGATAACCCGTAAATACGTACGTGTCCGTATGTGGAAATTGTTGCTTGAATGTAACCGTAACGATGGTATGCAATGCTGCGGACTGCACCGACGCGGCCGGCAGGGCAACAGGCTCACGCCGCCAGCAGCCGCACCACCGCCCGAGCCGTGGCCTGGGCGGCGCCACGGTGGGTCTGGGTAAAGCTCTGGCAGCGCTGGGCCAACTGCGCCTGGCGCGGGCCATCCTGGGCCAGGGCGCAGGCGGCGGCAATGCCGGCGGCCATGTCGCTCACGCGCTGGGCGGCGCCGGCGGCCATGGCCAGATCGGCCGCCTGGGCAAAGTTGAAGGTGTGCGGGCCCATGACCACGGGGCAGCCGCAGGCCGCCGCCTCGATCAGGTTCTGCCCACCCAGCGGGGCAAAGCTGCCGCCCAGCAGCGCCACATGGGCCATGCCGTAGTACAGCGCCATCTCGCCCAGCGAGTCGCCCAGCCAGACATCGGCGTTCGGCGGTGCCTCGCTCCATTGGCTGCGCCGCGACACGCGCAGGCCGGCGGCCTCCAGCAGTTGCTGTACCTCATCAAAGCGCTGGGGGTGGCGGGGTACGACCAGCCACTGGACGGGTGATGATGCTTCGTTATTTATAGCTGTTGGCGCTTGTCCTGTGGGCGCTAGAGCCTGTTTTTGCATTAAAGCATCCAGCCACATCGCCTCCTCGCCCTCGCGCGAGCTGGCCAGCAGCACCACGGGGTGCAGACTGGCCTGGCGCCAGCCGCGTCCCTGCGCCAGCTGCGTGGCCGAGGGCTCAACATCAAATTTGAGGTTGCCGAACACCCCAGCAACGGGCGCGCCCACGCTGCGCAGGCGCGCCGCGTCCTCCTCGGTCTGGGCCCAGACCGCCGACAGCGCGGCATAGGCCGGGCGCGACAGCCAGGCCAGGCGCTGCGCGCCGGCGCGTGATTTTTCATTCAGGCGCGCATTCGCCAGCACCAGCGGCACCCGCTCGCGCCGGCAGCCGGCCACCAGGTTGGGCCAGATCTCCGTCTCCATCAGGATGCCGATGGCCGGGCGGAACTGGCGCAGAAAGCGCCGCACGGCGCCGCGCGTGTCCCAGGGCTGCCAGACCTGCAGGTCGCCGGGCTGCAGCAGTTTTTCGCCCTCGGCCCGGCCCGTGGCCGTGCCGTGCGTCAGCAGCAGGCGCATGCCGGGCAGCTCTATGCGCAACTCTTTGAGCAGGATGGCGGCGGCGCGCGTCTCGCCCAGAGACACGGCGTGGATCCACACCAGCGGCCCGCCCAGCTCCGCCACGGGTTGCGCGTAGCGGCCAAAGCGCTCGGGCACGGCCATGGCGTAGCCGGGCTCGTTCACGGCGCGCCGGCGCAGCTTGCGTTTGAGCAGCGGCTGGGCCAGCCACAGGGCCAGGCTGTACAGCCACAGGGCGATGGTCTGCATGGGCGCCGCAGTGGGTGGCGCCGGGCTCAGTGGGCCGCGCCGCCGACCTGGGCGCCAGGCTTGACGCGCGACAGCAGCGCCAGCATCTCGCCCTCGATGCGTTTGAGCGCCGCATCGGTATGGCCCTCAAAGCGCAGCACCAGCACCGGCGTGGTGTTGCTGGCGCGGATCAGGCCAAAGCCATCGGGCCAGTCCACGCGCAGGCCGTCTATGGTGCTGATGGCGGCCGGCGCGGCGAAGGCGTCGGCCGCCAGGGCCTGCAGCTCGGCCGTGAGGCGGTGCGGCTCGCCCTCGGCGCAGGCCACGTTCAGCTCGGGCGTGCTGTGGCTGGTGGGCAAGGCGTTGAGCACGCTGCTGGGGTCGGCGCTGCGGCTCAGGATCTCCAGCAGGCGGCAGCCGGCGTAGGTGCCGTCGTCAAAGCCGTACCAACGCTCCTTGAAGAAGATGTGGCCGCTCATCTCGCCGCCCAGTGGGGCGGCCAGCTCCTTCATGCGCGCCTTGATCAGCGAGTGGCCGGTCTTGTACATGACGGGCTCGCCGCCCGCCGCACTAATGGCCGGCGCCAGGCGTTGGGTGCATTTCACGTCGAACAGAATCGGCGCGCCGGGCACGCGCGACAGCACGTCCTGGGCGAACAGCATCATCTGGCGATCGGGGAAGATGTTCTGGCCGTCCTTGGTGACGATGCCGAGGCGGTCGCCGTCGCCGTCAAAGGCCAGGCCCAGCTCGGCGTCGGTGGCTTGCAGGGCGGCGATCACGTCGCGCAGGTTTTCGGGCTTGCTCGGGTCGGGGTGGTGGTTGGGAAAGTTGCCATCCACCTCGGAGAACAGCTCCACCACCTCGCAGCCCAGGGCGCGGAAGATGCCCGGCGCCGAGGCGCCGGCGATGCCGTTGCCGCTGTCGACCACGATCTTCATGGGCCGCGCCAGCTTCACGTCGCCCACGATGCGCTCTGTGTAGGCTGGCAGTACGTCTGCCTGGCGCACGCTGCCGCCGTCCTGCGGCTGCCAGCTCGCGGCCTCCATGCTGCGGCGCAGCTGCTGGATCTCCTCGCCATGGATGGCGCGGCCGGCCAGCACCATCTTGAAGCCGTTGTAGTCCTTGGGGTTGTGGCTGCCCGTGACCTGGATGCCGCTCGCGCACAGCGTGCTGGCGGCAAAGTACAGCATGGGCGTGGTGCACAGGCCCACGTCGATGACCTCGATGCCCACATCCACCAGGCCCTGGATCAAGGCACCCGAGAGCGCCGGCCCCGACAGCCGCCCATCGCGCCCCACGGCCACGACGCGCTCGCCCTGCTGCAATGCCGCCGTGCCAAAGGCCCGGCCCAGGGCGCGGGCCACTTCCTCATCGAGGCTGGCGGGCACGATGCCGCGGATGTCGTAGGCCTTGAAGATGGCGGGGGAGAGTTGCACGGAGTGACCTGTCGAAAGTGAACAAAGCCTGGATTGTAGGTGCCCGTCCCGGCTAGACAGCGCCCCAAGCGCATGTCCGAAAACGGCGAGTGCGCGCCCCGGTGCGGCCTATCATGGCCCCATGTCCACCGCCCCGCACTCCCCTGCCCCGCCGGCCGCCGCTGCCGACGAGGACGAGGCCCGCTACCTGGCCCTGAAGGCCCGCGACGCGCGCTTTGACGGGCGCTTCTTCACCGGCGTGACCTCCACCGGCATCTACTGCCGCCCGGTCTGCGCCGTGCGCACGCCGCGGCGCGAGAACTGCCGCTTCTTCGCCCTGGCCGCCCAGGCCGAGAGCGCCGGTTTTCGCCCCTGCCTGCGCTGCCGGCCCGAGCTGGCGCCGCAGTCCGCGCCCTGGACGCTGCAGGACGCGGGCGCCATCCTGCTGCGCCAGGCGCTGCGGCTGCTGGATGCGCCCGAGGCCTGGGCCGAGCCCGAGGGCGGCGCCCTGGTGGCACGGCTGGCGGCGCGCTTAGGCATCAGCGACCGGCACCTGCGCCGCATCTTCGAGGCCGCTTTAGGCATCTCGCCGCTGCAATACCTGCAGACGCGGCGGCTGCTGACGGCCAAGCAGCTGCTGACCGACACGCCGTTGCCCGTGACCCAGGTGGCGCTGGCCAGCGGCTTTGCCAGCCTGCGGCGCTTCAATGCGGCGTTTGGCGCGCACTACGGCCTCAACCCCACCCAGCTGCGGCGCGAGGGCACGGCGCAGCAAAACGGCGGCCACCCCGTGCACCTGGGCTACCGGCCGCCGCTGGACGTGGGGGCGCTGCTCGACTTTTTTGCGGCGCGGCGCATTCACGGCCTGGAGGAGGTCGAGGGCAGCACCCTGCGCCGCACGCTGCGGCTGGCGGGCGGCGCCGGCGTGCATACGGGCTGGCTGGAGGCCCGCTTTGACGACACCCGCCCCCAGCTGCTGCTGCGCGTGAGCGACGGCCTGCTGCCCGCGCTGCCCCAGGTGATTGCCCGCGTGCGCGCCCTGCTCGACCTGGACGCCGACCCGGCGGCCATCAACGCCGTGCTGCACCCCTTCTTCCCCAGCGGCGACGGCCTGCGCGTGCCGGGCACGCTGGACGGCTTCGAGCTGGCGGTACGCGCGGTGCTGGGCCAGCAGATCACGGTGGCTGCGGCACGCACCCTGGCCGAGCGCCTGGTGCGGCAGTTTGGCGCGCCCGTTGACACACCCTGGCCGGGGCTCGACAGGCTGTTTCCCACGCCCGCCGTATTGGCTGCGGCCGATGGCGATGCACTCGGCCAACTGGGCATCGTGCGCCAGCGCCAGGCCGCCATCGTGGCGCTGGCGCGTGCCGTCGATGGTGGCCAGCTCGATCTGTCGGCCAGCGCCGATGTGGAAGCCACCCTGGCCGCCCTGCGCCAGCTGCCCGGCATCGGCGACTGGACGGCCCAGTACATCGCCCTGCGCGCGCTGCGCTGGCCCGACGCCTTTCCCGCCGGCGACGTGGCGCTGCACAAGGCCCTGGGCGTGCAGGGCGTGCGCCGGCCGGCGCGCGCCGCCCTGGATGCCGCCCAGGCCTGGCGCCCCTGGCGCGGCTATGGCGTGATACGCGCCTGGAGCAGCCTGGTGTAGTAGCTATCAAATAAATAGCTGTTTGCGCATGTCCCACAAGCGCCATCGGCCTTTTTCGCTTCTAATCGAGGTTCATCATGCAATTCCCCTCCGATACCGTACAAAGCCGCATCCGCACCGACCTGGGTGTGGTGAGCCTGGCCGCCGGCACGCGCGGCCTGGTCGGCCTGTGGTTTGACGGCCAGCGCCACCTGCCCGCGCAACTCGATGGGCCCGGCGCCTGGTCCGGCGACGACACCCACCCCGTGCTGCGCGCGGCGGCCCGGCAACTCGCGCAATACCTGGCCGGCACGCGCCAGGCGTTCGACCTGCCGCTGGATCTGTCCGGCGGCACGCCGTTCCAGCAGGCCGTGTGGCGCGCGCTGCTGGCCATTCCAAGCGGCGCCACGACCAGCTACGGCGCACTGGCGCGGGCCCTGGGCAGCCCGACCGCCGTGCGCGCCGTGGGCGCGGCCGTGGGGCGCAACCCGATCAGCATCGTCGTGCCCTGCCACCGCGTGCTGGGCGCGGGCGGTGCGCTGACCGGCTATGCCGGCGGCCTGGCGCGCAAGCAGGCGCTGCTGCGGCTGGAAGGGGCGCCGCCCAGCATCTTCCCATCGCAACCCCTGCCCGCCTTCGCATGAGCAGCACACCCCTGTCCGCCGGCGCGGCCGTGCCACACCACGCCTGGCTGGGCGAATTCATCCTGCTGGCCAGCCTGTGGGGCGCCTCGTTCCTGTTCATGCGCCTGGGGGCGGCGGAATTCGGGCCGCTGCCCACGGCCGGGTTGCGCGTGCTGCTGGCCACGCTGTTCCTGTGGCCCATATTGCTGCACCGGGGCGAATGGCCGCAGCTGCGGCGCCACTGGCGGCCGGTGCTGCTGTGCGGGTTGATCAACTCGGCGATTCCATTCGCGCTGTTTGCCTGGGCCGTGATGCACATCGCCACCGGCCTGGCCTCCATCCTGAACGCCGCCGTGCCGCTGTTTGGCGCCCTGGTGGCCTGGCTCTGGCTGGGCGACCGCATTAACCGCCTGCGCTGGCTGGGCCTGGCGCTGGGCTTGGTGGGCGTGGCCCTGCTGGCCTGGCGCGCGCCTGCGGGCGTGGGGCTCAAGAGCGGCCAGGCGGGCTGGGCGATTGGCGCCTGCCTGCTGGCCTCCACCTGCTACGCCGTGGCGGCCAGCTTTGCGCGGCGCTACCTGCAGGGCATTCCGCCGCTGGCCACTGCCACCGGCAGCCAGCTGGGCGCGGCCCTGGGCCTGGCCCTGCCCATGTGGTGGGCCTGGCCGGCGCAGACACCCGGCCTGCGCGCCTGGGCCGCCGTCGCCGGGCTGGCGGTGCTGTGCACGGGCATTGCCTTCATTTTGTACTTTCGCATCATCAACCACGCCGGGCCCAGCCGGGCCCTGGCCGTGACCTTTCTGGCGCCGGTGTTCGCGGTGCTGTACGGCGCGCTCTTCCTGGGCGAGACGGTCACGCCGTGGATGCTGGGCTGCGGCGTGGTGATCGTCTGCGGCACCATGCTGTCCACCGGCCTGGTGACTGGCCTGTGGCGCACCAAGGCTGGCGCGTAGTCCGCCTACCGGATAAAGGGGGTATGCCATGCCATCCGATCCCTTCGACCTGCAACGCTTCATCGCCGCCCAGGAACAGGCCTATGCCCCGGCCCTGGCCGAGCTGCGGGCCGGGCGCAAGCGCACGCATTGGGTCTGGTACATCTTTCCGCAGCTGCAGGGTCTGGGTTTCAGTGCCATGGCGCAGGCCTATGGCATGGCCGGCCTGGACGAGGCGCGGGCCTATCTTGAGCACCCGCTGCTGGGCGCCCGGCTGGTCGAATGCGTGCAGGCCATGCTGGCGCACACGGGCCTACCGGCGGCCGGCATTCTGGGCGAGATCGACGCCATCAAGTTCCGCTCCTGCCTGACGCTGTTTGTGGCGGCCGGGGGACAGCCGGTGTTCCACAAGGCGTTGCAGCGTTTCTTTGCCGGCGTACCAGACGCCCAGACCCTGGCCTTGCTGCAGCAGAACTGATAGGCAAGAAAAAAGCCCCTGGCGCCCATAAAACGGGCGGCAGGAGCTATAAAAAAAAGAGTGAATTCCGGCCCGATCAGCCCATCAGATCCTTGATCTGCTGCAGCGCCACCGGGTCTTCCATGGTGGTCAGGTCGCCGGTGTCGCGGCGCTCGGCCACGGCCTGCAGGGCGCGGCGCAGCAGCTTGCCGCTGCGCGTCTTGGGCAGCAGGTTGACGAAGATCACGCGCGCCGGGCGGGCCACGGCGCCCAGCTGGCTGTCCACCTGCTTCATGACCTCACCCTCGAACTTCAGGCGCGCGGCGTCGTCCACCAGGCCCGAGGCATCGCGCGGCACGGCAAAGGCCATGGCCACCTGGCCCTTGAGCTGGTCGGCCACGCCGACCACGGCCACCTCGGCAATATTCGGATGGCCGGCGATGCATTCCTCGATCTCGCGCGTGCCCAGGCGGTGGCCGGCGACGTTGATCACGTCGTCGGTGCGGCCCAGGATGAAGTAGTAGCCGTCGGCGTCGCGGATGCCCCAGTCGAAGGTGCTGTAGACCTGGCGGCCGGGGATGCTGTTCCAGTAGGTGCTGACAAAGCGCTCGTCGTCGCGCCACACGGTCTGCAGGCAGCCGGGGGGCAGCGGGCCTTCGATGGCCACCACGCCCTTCTGGTTGGGGGTGGTCAGCTCCTGGCCCGTGGCCTCGTCGATGAGCTTGACGTTGTAGCCATAGACCGCCTTGCCCGGGCTGCCAAAGCGCGGCGACTGCTGCTGCACGCCGTTGCACAGCGTGAGGATGGGCCAGCCGGTCTCGGTCTGCCAATAGTTGTCGATGATGGGCACATTCAGCGCGCCGCTGATCCACGTTGCCGTGGGCTCGTCCAGCGGCTCGCCGGCCAGCCACAGGGCCTTGAGGCTCTTGATGTTGTACTTGCTGAGGTACTCGGGGTCTTGTTTTTTCAGCACGCGCACGGCCGTCGGGGCCGAGAACATATGCGTCACCTGGTGCTTCTCGACGATGCTCCACCACACGCCCGCATCCGGGCGCGTGGGCAGGCCCTCGTACATGATGGTCGTCATGCCCGCCAGCAGCGGGCCGTAGATGATGTAGCTGTGACCCACCACCCAGCCGATGTCGCTGGTGGCAAAGTAGGTCTGGCCCGCCTGCGCATCAAAAATATGCTTCATGCTGGCCGCCAGCGCCACGGTGTAGCCGCCGGTGTCGCGCTGCACGCCTTTGGGCTTGCCGGTGGTGCCGCTGGTGTACAGGGTGTAGCTGGGGTGGGTGGATTCCAGCCACACGCAGGGCACCTGCGCGTCCATATGCTGCTCGCGCAGCGCCGTCCAGTCGTGGTCGCGCCCGGCGCGCATGGCGGCCGGGGCCAGGCCGCGGTCCACCAGCAGCACGGCGGCGGGTTTGTGCGCCGACAGGTCGATGGCCTCGTCCAGCAGCGGCTTGTAGGGCACGCCCTTGCCGCCGCGCGAGCCGGCATCGGCACTGACGATGACAGTGGGCTCGGCATCCTCGATGCGCGATGCCAGCGAGGACGAGGCAAAGCCCCCAAACACTACCGAATGGATGGCGCCAATGCGCACGCAGGCCAGCATGGCAAAGGCGGCCTCGGCAATCATGGGCATGTAGATCAGCACGCGGTCGCCCTGCTTGACGCCCAGCGACTGCAGCACGGCGGCCATGCGCTGCACCTCGGCGTGCAATTCGGCGAAGGTGTAGGCGCGCTCGGTATCCGTCTCGGTGGAAATGGCCACCAGCGCGTTTTGCTGCGCGCGCGCCGCCAGGTGACGATCGACAGCGTTGTGGCACAGGTTGGTGGTACCGCCCACGAACCACTTGGCAAACGGCGGCTTGTCGTAGTTGCAGATCTGCTGCGGCGCTTGCTGCCATTCGATCAGCTGGGCCTGCTCGGCCCAGAAGGCGTCGCGCTCGTCAATCGAGCGGCGGTGGAAATCGGCGTAGTTGGCTGGGGCTGCGGCCATGGTGCTGTCTCCTGGGAGTGGCGTGCGCCGGTGTGGCGCGGCAAGGGGTTATCCAAAATTCATAATTATTCATATGGCGCTTGCGGGAAGCTGACGTGCCAGATGGGCATTGGCGCGCGCTGAAAACACACCTGCAGGCGTGACCCTGACCCCATCCCACCTTCCCCCGGCTAGTGTCCTGAAATGGCGCTACCCAGGTTTACTTGACGAACGCCAGCATGTCCTTGAACGCCGGATGCTCGCAGCTGCGCAGCCATTCGAAGGCCACCATCTCGGTGGTCACCAGCTCGGCCCCGGCGCCGGCCAGGCGGTCGAATGCGGCGTCGCGGTTTCGTTCGGTGCGCGAGCTGCAGGCGTCGGTCACCACCCAGACTTCGAACTCCTCCTCCAGCAGTTCCAGCGCCGTCTGCAGCAGGCAGACATGGGCCTCGCAGCCGGCGATGACGATGCTGGGGCGCTCGATGGCCTGCTCCTGCTCGCGCGCCTTTTGCAGGTGCTTGGGCAGGCTGCGCGCATTGCCGCCCTGGGGTTTGGCCGGCGGGCGCAGCCAGGCGCCCAGGCCATCGGCCGCGGCGCTGAAGTGCATCTTGGACAGGGTGCGCTGGCACAGGGCGCGCAGCTGCGCGTCGTTGCTTCCCAAGCGCGTGGGGTTTTGCTCGGTGCCCCAGACGGGCACGTCCACCAGGCGGGCGATTTGCGCCAGCCTGATGGCGTTGGCCAGCGCCGCCTGGCCTTCAAAAATGGCGGGCATCAGGCGTTCCTGGTAGTCCACGAGCACGAGTTGGGATTCGGTGGCGTCAAGCAGCATGGCGGTCACGGGGTCAGAAACAAAGATGCGGTCATTGTCGCAGGCGGGCGGCGGGGGCTATGCGGCCGGCACCAGCCGCGCGCCCTCTTTCGCCCCCACCTCTTTCAGAAAGCCCCACACCGCCTGCATGCGCGCCAGGTGCTTGCCCTCGGCCGGCATGCTCATCCAGAAGGTGCGGGTGAATACCGCCTCGTGCGGCAGCACGCGCGCCAGGATGGGGTCGCGGTCGGCCAAAAAGGCCGGCAGCACGGCCAGGCCGGCGCCGGCGCGCACGGCTTCGTACTGGGCGGTGATGCTGGTTGAGCGCAGGGCAAAGCGCTCGGGCGGCCAGAGCTGGTCGATGAACTGCAGCTCCTTGGAGAACAGCAGGTCGTCCACGTAGCTGATGAAATCGTGGTGGCGCAGGTCTTCGCGCCGCGCCACCAGCGGGCGGCGCGCCAGGTATTCGCGCTGGCCGTACAGGTAAAGCCGGTAGTCGGCTAATTTTGTGACGATGACCGATCCGCGCTTGGGCCGCTCGAGCGAGATGACGATGTCGGCCTCACGCCGGCTCAGGTGCAGCATGCGCGGCAGCGCCAGCAGGTCTATGGACAGGTGCGGGTGGCGCTGTGTCAGGCGCGCCAGCTGCGGCGCCAGGATCAGCGTGCCAAAGCCCTCGGACACACCGACGCGCACCAGGCCCGACGGGCCGCCGCTGGCCGCGTTGGCCGGCGCGGCGCGCTCCATGCCCAGCACGGCGGCCTCCATGGCCTCCACCGCGGGCAGCAGCTGGCGGCCGGCCTCGGTCAGGCGGTGGCCGGTGGCCTCGCGCGCGAACAGGGGCGCGCCCATCTGCTTTTCCAGCGCCTGGATGCGCCGCGCCACCGTGGTGTGCTCCACGCCCGTGCGCCGCGCGGCCGCGGCCAGGGTGCCGGTACGGGCCAGCTCAAGAAAGTAGCGCAAGTTGTCCCAGTCCATGGTGGTCGATTGCGATGTGCAAATTTGCAAAGCTGAAGTGCGTGATTATCTATTGCATGGGTAATTTCGCACACGTACCATGGCACCCATTCATCCACCACCCCTACCCAGGAGACCAGCGCCATGGACGCATCCACCGCTGTACAAGCCCCCACCGTCAAGCTGCTGATCAACGGCCAGCTGGTCGAATCCAAGACCACCCAGTGGCGCAACGTCGTCAACCCGGCCACGCAAGAGGTGCTGGCGCGCGTGCCCTTCGCCACGCCCGAAGAAGTGAACGCCGCCGTGGCCAACGCCAAGGAAGCCTTCAAGACCTGGCGCAAGACCCCCATCGGTACCCGCGCGCGCATCTTCCTCAAGCTGCAGCAGCTGATCCGCGAAAACATGAAGGAGCTGGCCGCGCTGCTGACGGCCGAACAGGGCAAGACTCTGCCCGACGCCGAGGGCGATGTGTTCCGCGGCCTGGAGGTGGTCGAGCATGCCGCCGCCATTGGCAACCTGCAGCTCGGTGAGCTGGCCAACAACGTGGCCAGCGGCGTGGACACCTACACCGTGATGCAGCCGCTGGGCGTGTGCGCCGGCATCACGCCGTTCAACTTCCCCGCCATGATCCCGCTGTGGATGTTCCCCATGGCGATTGCCACGGGTAATACCTTCGTGCTCAAGCCCTCCGAGCAGGACCCGATGGTCACCATGCGCCTGTGCGAGCTGGCGCTGGAGGCCGGCATTCCCCCCGGCGTGCTGAACGTGGTGCACGGCGGCGAGGACGTGGTCAACGCCATCTGCGACCACCCGGACATCAAGGCGATCAGCTTCGTCGGCTCGACCAAGGTCGGCACGCACGTCTACAACCGCGCCAGCCTGGCCGGCAAGCGCGTGCAGTGCATGATGGGTGCAAAGAACCACGCCATCGTCCTGCCCGACGCGAACAAGGAGCAGTCCATCAACGCCATCGTCGGCGCATCGTTCGGCGCGGCCGGCCAGCGCTGCATGGCGATCTCGGTGGTGCTGCTGGTGGGCGAGGCGCAGAAGTGGATTCCCGACTTCGTCGCCAAGGCCAAGGCGCTCAAGATTTCGGCCGGCAGCACGCCCGGCACCGACGTGGGCCCGGTCATCTCCTGCGCCGCCCGCGAGCGCGTCGAGGGCCTGATCGAGCGCGGCATTGCCGACGGCGCCGTTATTGAGCTGGACGGCCGCAAGCCCAACGTGCCCGGCTTTGAGAAGGGCAACTTCGTCGGCCCGACGATCTTCAGCGGCGTCAAGCCCGGCATGAGCGTCTATGACCAGGAAATCTTCGGCCCCGTGCTGTGCATCGCCGGCGCCGACGACCTGGAGCAGGCCATCGAGTTCATCAACGCCAACCCCAACGGCAACGGCACGGCCATCTTCACGCAGAACGGCGCGGCCGCGCGCATGTTCCAGGAAGACATCGACGTCGGCCAGGTCGGCATCAACCTGCCCGTGCCGGTGCCGGTCCCGCTGTTCTCGTTCACCGGCAGCCGCGCCTCCAAGCTCGGTGACCTGGGCCCCTACGGCAAGCAGGTGGTGCTGTTCTACACGCAGACCAAGACGGTGACGGCCCGCTGGTTTGACGACAGCACGCTGCACCATGGCGTGAACACCACCATCAGCCTGAAGTGACCGGCCCGCGCGCTGCCGCCCTTGCCCTTGCGCTGTGCCTTGTGGGCCAGGCCGCCTGGGCGCAGGCCGGCGGCGCCTGCCGCCCCGGCGGCACGGTGGATGAGACCAATGCCTGTGCGGTGCGCGACTACCAGGAGGCCGACACGGCCATCCAGATCCAGTACGGTGATGTGATGCGCGCCCTGTCGGCGCATGAGCGCCCTGCCCTGCGCCAGGATCACGCCAACTGGCAGCGCGCCCGCATCACCCGATGCAAAGAAGCGCAGCGCACCAACGAAGCACTTCCCGAATGGCCGCGCCTGTACCACGAATGCCTGACGGCACAGACCCAGGCGCGCCGCCAGGCCTTGAGCCACTGGCTGCACCACGGCCAGGCGCCGCAACCATAAAACCAACGACCAGGAGGCCCCGCCATGAACTTTGAACTGACCGAAGACCAGCGCGCCTTTGCCGACACCGCGCGTGCGTTTGCCGAAGGCCAACTGGCGCCGCACGCCGCGCATTGGGACGCCGAGGGCATCTTCCCGGTCGACGCCATTGCCAAGGCCGGCGAGCTGGGCTTTTGCGGCCTGTACGCGCCCGAAAACGCTGGCGGCCTGGCTCTGCCGCGCCTGGACGCCACCCTGGTCTTCGAAGAGCTGGCCGCCGTCGACCCTTCTACAACAGCCTTCATCACCATCCACAACATGGCGACCTGGATGCTGGGCACCTGGGCCCAGGACGAAGTACGCGAGCAATGGGGCGAGGCATTGACCAGCGGCAAAAAACTGGCCAGCTACTGCCTGACCGAACCCGGCAGCGGCTCCGACGCCGCCAGCATCAAGACCCGCGCCGAACTGGTGGGCAATGACTACGTGCTCAACGGCAGCAAGGCCTTCATCAGCGGCGCCGGCAGCACCGACATCCTGGTGCTGATGGCGCGCACGGGGGACGCGGGCGCCGCCGGCATCAGCGCCTTTGCCGTGCCAGCCAACCTGCCCGGCATCCACTACGGCAAGAAGGAAGAAAAAATGGGCTGGAACAGCCAGCCCACGCGCACCATCAGCTTTGACAACGTGTGCATTCCCGCCAACCACCTGCTGGGCCGCGAGGGCGAGGGCTTCAAGATAGCCATGAAGGGCCTGGACGGCGGGCGCATCAACATTGCCACCTGCTCGGTCGGCGCCGCGCAAGGCGCCCTGGGCCACGCCCAGCGCTACATGCAGGAGCGCAAGCAGTTCGGCAAGACGCTGGCAAGCTTTCAGGCGCTGCAGTTCAAGCTGGCCGACATGGCCACCGAACTGGTCGCCGCGCGCCAGATGGTGCGCCTGGCCGCATCCAAGCTGGACGCCGGCGCCCCCGACGCCTCCACCTACTGCGCCATGGCCAAGCGCTTTGCCACCGACGCGGGTTTCAATGTCATCAACGATGCGCTGCAGCTGCACGGCGGCTACGGCTACATCCGCGAATACCCGCTGGAGCGCCTGCTGCGCGACGCGCGCGTGCACCAGATTCTGGAGGGCACGAACGAGATCATGCGCGTCATCATCGGCCGGCGCATGTTGGACGGAGACGCGCCGGACGCCATCCGATAGTCCTGAAAAGATAGCTGTCAGCGCTTGATGGACGGGCGCCAGCGGCCTTTTTGAATATCAAACCACCATGCCCGCCCACCCCCCGCCCGACGAAGCGCTGCACCTCATCGCCGCCGTGCAGGACGCCCTGGCCGAGCGCCTCGACGCGCAGGCAGACGTGCAAGAGCGCCCGCTGTTCGGCAGCCACGCCTTCATGGTGAATGGCAAGCTCTGCCTGCCCGTCAAGGGCGACAACCTGCTGGTGCGCCTGCCACCGGATCAGCACGAAGCAATCGCCGAAACCCCCGGCCTGCGCGAGCTGGATCCGCGCGGCGGCATGGCCGGCTACTTCTGGGTCACCCCCGCCGCCTACGCCACGCGCGCCCAATGGCGCCACTGGATAGACGCCGCCCTGGCCTACAACCCAAGCGCCAAGGCCACGCGCCGGCGTGGGAAAGCCCAAGCAACCGATCGCCCTCGCCCCTTTGGGGAGAGGGAGGGGTGAGGGGCCGCCGAAATCAAACCAAAGATCAAATTCGGCACAAACCCTCACCCATCAAGCGCTCCCAGCTACCAATTCAATAGTCCCACTTCACCCACCACAGGAGACCCCACCATGCAAATCGCATTCATCGGCCTGGGCCACATGGGCGCCCCCATGGCCATCAACCTGCACAAGGCCGGCCACAGCGTCAAAGCCTTCGACCTGAGCCCGGAAGCCTGCGCCCAGGTCAAGGCCCAGGGCCTGCAGGTAGCCACCAGCGCCCAAGACGCCGTGCAAGGCGCCGAGGCCATCGTCAGCATGCTGCCCGCCAGCGCCCATGTGGAAGGCCTGTACCTGGGCAGCGACAAGGCCCCCGCCCTGCTGCCCCATATCGCCAAGGGCGCGCTGGTCATCGACAGCTCCACGATAGCGGCAGCCACCAGCCAGAAAGTGGCCAAGGCGCTGGATGCCGCAGGCATCGCCTTCATCGACGCGCCGGTCTCCGGCGGCACCGGCGGCGCCATCGCCGGCACCCTGACCTTCATGGTCGGCGGCACCGATGCCCACCTGGAACGCGCCCGCCCCCTGCTGGAAAAAATGGGCGCCAACATCTTCCACGCCGGCAGCGTGGGGGCCGGCCAGACCGCCAAGATCTGCAACAACATGCTGCTGGGCATCCTCATGGTAGGCACCAGCGAGGCCATCGCCCTGGGCGTGGCCAATGGCCTGGACCCCAAGGTGCTCAGCGAGATCATGCGCCGCAGCTCGGGCGGCAACTGGGCGCTGGAAAAGTACAACCCCTACCCAGGAGTGCACGAAAACGCCCCCGCCAGCAAGGGCTACGCCGGCGGCTTTGGGACGGATTTGATGCTGAAGGATCTGGGGCTTTCCCAGGAAAATGCCACCGCCGTCAAGGCCAGCACTCCACTAGGGGGCCTGGCCCGGGCGATTTATGCCGCGCACAGCATGGCGGGGCATGGGGGCGAGGATTTTTCGAGTGTGATAAAGATGTTGCAGAAAAAAGGGTAATGTAAATAACCCCATCTTGAATAGAAAAAATGGGCGCTGCAATATTGGCTGCAGCGCCTTTTTTTTTATGCAGCCGATTGGTGAATGTTGCACTTCAAAGTTGATATCACCCTATTGATGATTCGGGAAAAATTAGGTTTTCCTAAACAGCGAGAAATTACCATTCATCTGGGGGGGGGTGATTGCAGATTGCGTCGAGTTAGGCAACTTCGCCTTTTGACGCCAACGTCGCCTAACTCTAGTTAGGCGTCAGGAGGTCTCATGAATACCACCGTTTCTGTGAGCATTGACGTGCCGACCCTCGCGCAGGGAGTTGAGTTCTACTGTGGAGCATTTGGGTTTTCGAAGCATTCACAGCCTGTGCCTGGAGTGGCGGTTTTGCGCGGTCTGAACATCGAGCTTTGCCTGCTAGAAAAGCTAGCAGGTTCCAAGCCGTCACCGAGCACGAGTGACCAACGGAAATACGAGCGGCACTGGACGCCAGTTCATCTGGACTTTCATGTTGAAAACCTTCAGGTCGCGCTCCAGCTCGTTGAATCACTTGGTGCGAAGCGCGAGCAGGTATTTGAGAATCCAGAACATGGGTCAGCTGCATTCTGCAGTGATCCGTTCGGCAATGGCTTCTGTCTTCTAGAAAGACGGGTGGTAAGTGAACCTGCCGCCTAACATACCGCTGCAGGCGACGCCGCTTCGCGGCGCGCCTGAGCTTACACGTTGGCCGAAAGGAGGGCTCTTCGTCATTTCGTGTGGAACGCTTCATTTTCATTCCACAGCCACAAGAATTCAAACAACCTCATAAAAAAGCAATTTAAAACTGCAGTCAATAAAGAAATTATTTATTAATTATCAAAAATATTGTATTGGTGGATATTCTCAATAGCGCATTTCCTGCCCCTCGGAATTCACCCAAGAGCACTACGCTTTACTTGCGTTGGCAGGGCTCACAGGTTCTTGTTTTTTCGCTCGAACGCATGCCTTTCATGCGTTGATGACTTCGTTTTTCATAGCACTCACCCCTTGCCTATAATCGGCCCTCTGACTTTTTACGCCAACCTATAGCTTAACCCGACCCGCCTTCGCCGATAGGCTCGGCCTTGCCGCAAAGCGCCTCCAGCCGGTGCTCGACACACCCCTTGTAAATTTACCCAGTCCCGGTGGTGTATCATGTCTCCCCAAATCAAATTCCTGCGAGGTGAGCGTGGCAAAACCCAACTATTCATTCGAAAAACGTCAGCGCGAACTGGAGAAGAAGAAAAAGAAGGAAGAAAAAAACCAGCGCAAGCTCACCAAGGGCTCCGAGCCAGAGACCCAGGCAGTTGAATCGCCACCGGATTCATTGGCGCCTGTCGATGCCAGCGTATTACCTGGAAATGCCTGAATAGCAGCCTTTGAATGCAAAAAACAGGATGTGCGCGAACGATTGTAAAAACATCGCCAAACCGCATGCATTCTGGTTTTGTATTGGCCTTGAATATTCTTCAATTGAACAAATCCATTCAATCGGCAGCTGATTTTTATTTTGTGGGTGAAAGCGCCATGCGCGTGCTGGCAGGAGTAGTCAGTTGACTCACTCCTGCCGCATAGCCTCCCACTGCGGCAGGCAATGCCGCGCCAGCGCGGTCAGCCAGCCGGGCTCATCCGGCACAAAGGCGATGCCGTAGCGGGGGCTGACGAGAAAGCCCGCGCGCTCGAAGGCAGCGCTGTCGTTGGCCCGCACGAACGCGGCCAGGGCGCCAAACGGTATCGCCAGGGCGCCCAGGTGCAGCACCTGGGCGCAGGTGGTGACTTCCTCCAGCCGGCCGCTGTCCTGAAAGCGGTAGACCAGCGCGCCGTAGTCCAACGCGGTCAGGCCGACGTTGTTGCGTTCTTCGCTGTGCGGCGGGCCGTGGGCGCGGATGATGTCGTCGCGCGTGGCCGTGAATGGCATGCCGTCCACGCTCTGGTAGGGCTGCAGGTGCATGGGCGGATTCTGCTGCCGTGCCGCAAGGCGCTGCAAGCGCGGTGGCGAATCGCGCAAAGTGCCGTGCAACTGCGCGTATATTGCGCATGCCGCCGTGGGCCGGCCCCTGATCTGGCTCCTTGTGTGACACCCATTCAAAATGCCATTCAGCCCTTATTTGATAAGCGCTTACAGCTATTAATTTTGAATTTGACACACCTGCATTTTCAACCCCCTTCTCCTGCACCGCGATGACTGCCTCCACCCACTTCGCTCCCATGCCCGATGCCGCTGGTTTCTTTGGCCCCTACGGTGGCCAGCTTGTGCCGCCGCATCTCAAGCAGGCCATGGACGACATCAATGCTGCCTATGCCGAGATCACCCAGCGACAGGACTTCCAGGACGAGCTGGCCCAGCTGTTTGCCGACTACGTGGGCCGGCCCAGCCCGATCTTTCATGCCCGGCGCCTGTCGGAGCAGTTGAAAGGCGCGCAGATCCACCTGAAGCGCGAGGACCTGAACCACACCGGCGCGCACAAAATCAACCACTGCCTGGGCGAAGCGCTCTTGGCCAGGTTCATGGGCAAGAAGAAGGTGATCGCCGAGACCGGCGCCGGCCAGCATGGCGTGGCGCTGGCCACGGCCTGCGCGCTGGTGGGCATTCCGTGCGAGATCCACATGGGCCAGGTGGACATCGAGAAGGAGCACCCCAACGTCACCAAGATGCGCATCCTGGGCTGCAAGCTGGTGCCGGTGACGCGCGGCGCGGCCACGCTGAAGGAGGCGGTGGACAGCGCCTTTGACGAATACCTGACGAATCCCACCGACTACCTGTACGCCATTGGCTCGGTGGTCGGCCCCCACCCCTTCCCGATGATGGTGCGCGACTTCCAGAGCATCATCGGCCGCGAGGCGCGCGAGCAGTTCCAGGCCAAGCATGGCCGCCTGCCCGACTATGTGGCGGCCTGCGTGGGCGGCGGCAGCAATGCCATCGGCATGTTCACGGCCTTCCTTGAGGACGCCGCCGTCAAGCTGGTGGGCGTCGAGCCCTCGGGCGAAGGCACCGACAAGCCCGGGCGCCACGCCGCCACCCTGAGCATGGGCCACCCGGGCGAGATCCACGGCATGAAATGCTATGTGCTGGAAGACGCCCCCGGCGTGCCCGCCGCCGTGCACAGCATCGCATCCGGCCTGGACTACCCCGGCGTGGGGCCGCAGCACAGCTATTTGAAGGACCTGGGCCGCGTGCAGTACGAGGCCGTGACCGACAAGGAATGCCTGCACGCCTTCATACAGCTGTCGCGCGTGGAGGGCATCATCCCGGCGCTGGAAAGCGCCCACGCCGTGGCCTGGGCCATGCGCGTGGCGCCCATGCTGCCCAAGAATTGCCACATCCTGATCAACCTCTCGGGCCGCGGCGACAAGGACGCGGACTACGTGGCCCAGGTGCTGGGCCTTTGATCTTTTTCATTCAAGGAGTTTTCGACATGGCACTGCCACCCAACAAGCAACGCAGCCGCCGCCTGCGCAAGAAGATGCGCCTGGGCGAATTTCAGGAGTTTGGCTTTGAGTACGAGCTGAAGGTCAAGGCCGAGCTTTCACCCGAGCAGGAAGAGGCGCTGATGGATCGCTTCGTGCGCGAGCTGCTGGTGCCGCGCAACCTGGCCGCCGCCGGCTGGGTGCGCGAGGGCTTCGTGACCGCCTTTGAGCGCGGCTCTGCCACCGAAGAAGACCGACAGGCCACGCAGGCCTGGCTGGCCGCACAGCCCGAGGTGGCCGAGGCCACGGTGAGTGGCCTCAAGGATGCGTGGTACGTGGAGGAGTGAAGTGAAACACCCCCTGTGGCGCTTCGCGCCTTCCCCCCGCTCTCGGCTTCGCCGGGCAGGGGGACGCCACCAGCGCGGCGGGGCGGCCCTTGCGCCGTGGCCCTGGCCTACGCAAGCGCCCGTTTCATGCGTCGCGGGTCGTGCGACGCACTGTGAAGAGCTGTCAGGTCTTGGCCACTTCGTGGGACGCCATCAGCTCCAGCGCCTTGACGAGCGCCGAGTGATCCAGATCGGCATCGCCGTTGGCGGCGCAGGCCTGCATCAGCTGCGCGGCGCCAGCGGTCTGGGGCAGCGCCAGCGCCAGCTCGCGCGCGCCCTGCAGCGCCAGGCCCAGATCCTTCTGGTGCAGCCGGATGCGAAAGCCCGGCGCGAAGCTGCGGTTGATCATGCGCTCGCCATGCACCTCCAGGATGCGGCTGGACGCAAAGCCCCCCATCAGCGCCTGGCGCACCTTGGCCGGATCGGCGCCGGCCTTGCTGGCGAACAGCAGCGCCTCGCCGACGGCCGCGATGTTCAGCGCCACGACGATCTGGTTGGCCACCTTGGTGGTCTGGCCGTCGCCGTTGCCGCCCACCAGGGTGATGTTCTTGCCCATCTTTTCCAGCAGCGGCTTGACCTTCTCGAAGACCGCCGGCTCGCCGCCGCACATGATGGTCAGAGAAGCCGCCTTGGCGCCGACTTCGCCGCCGGACACCGGCGCATCGATGTAGTCCGCACCCAGCGCATTGATCTTCTGTGCGAACGACTTGGTCGCCATGGGCGAGATGGAGCTCATGTCCACGACCACCTTGCGCTCGCCGCCACCGCCAAGTGCGGCGGCCACGCCGTTCTCGCCGAACAGCACGGACTCCACGTCCGGCGTATCGGGCACCATCAGAAAGACGACCTCGGCGTTGCGCGCCACTTCCTCGGGTGTGGCGCACTGTATGGCGGCCGACGCCTGTATGGCTGCCGGCACCTTGCGTGCGGCGCTCACGTACAGGGTGTGGCCGGCGTTGATCAGGTTCAGCGCCATCGGCGTTCCCATGATGCCTAGCCCAATGAAACCTAGCTTCATAACGATGTGTCCTTGTCGGTTGGGGTGATGCGGTTCAATACGCGCCCGAAGCCGGCGCTGCGGCTCCGGCGTTGGCGCGCATGGTCTTCAGGATCTGCTGCGAGCCTGCGGCCATGAGCCGTGCGTCAGAGCTCACGGTGGTGAACTGGAAGCCCTTGGCGATGCGCGCCAGCGCGCCCTCGGGCGTGCCGTTGTGGATGCCGGCCACGAGGCCATGGGCCTTGGCGCGCTCCAGGATGTAGTCCACGGCCTGCTGCGCCGGGGGGTCGAGGTCATCGAACACCGGCCTGCAGCCCAGCGACAGCGACAGGTCGCTGGGGCCGATGTAGACCGCGTCTAGCCCTCGCACGCTCATGATCGCGTCCAGGTTATCCAGCGCCTGCGCGGTCTCGATCATGGCGAAGGTCACGATGGTGTCGTTGGCGTGCGCGGGATAGTCGGCGCCGCCGTAGAGCAGCGCACGCACCGGCCCGAAGCTGCGCGTGCCGCGCGGCGCGTAGTGGGTGTAGGCCACCAGCCTTTGCGCATCCTCGCGGGTGTTGACCATGGGGCAGATCACGCCATAGGCGCCGGCATCCAGCGCCTTCATGAGGATGCCGGGCTCCAGCCACGGCACGCGCACGACGGGCACCGTGGGTGTGGTCGAGACGGCCTGCAGCATGCAGACCATGGCCTGGTAGTCGACCATGCCATGCTGCATGTCGATCGTCAGCGAGTCCCAGCCCTGATGGGCCATGGTCTCGGCTGCGAAGCCGTCCGGTATGGACAGCCAGCCGTTGACGGCAGCGCTGCCGGCCTGCCAGAGTTCTTTCAGTCGGTTTGCTCGCATGTCTTGCCTCCAGCTGCGGGTTTATCAAAACATCAGGTCACCGGCGCCGGGTTGAACAGCACCAGTGCATTGTGCAGTTTCCACTGCTCGGCCCAGGTCTTCCTGCGGCCGCTGGCCACGTCCAGCATCAGCCGGAACAGCTCCCAGCCAACGTCTTCGATCGTCGCCTCGCCGTCGGCGATGCGGCCGGCGTTGACGTCCATCAGGTCATGCCAGCGCCGCGCCAGATCGGTGCGCGTGGCCACCTTGATCACGGGCACCTGCGCCAGACCGTAGGGCGTGCCCCGCCCTGTCGTGAAGACATGCAGGTTCATGCCCGCCGCCAGCTGCAGCGTGCCGCAGATGAAGTCACTGGCCGGCGTGGCGGCGTAGAGCAGGCCTTTTTGCGCCGCCTTCTCACCCGGGGCGACGACGCCTGCGATCGCCGCGCTACCGCTCTTGACGATGGAGCCCATGGCCTTCTCGACGATGTTGGACAGGCCGCCCTTCTTGTTGCCCGGCGTGGTGTTGGCGCTGCGATCCGCGTGGCCGCGCGCCAGGTAGGCGTCATACCAGGCCATCTGGTCGATCAGGGCCTGCGCCACCTCGGGCGTGGCGGCGCGTGCGGTGAGCTGGTCGATGCCGTCGCGCACCTCCGTCACCTCGCTGAACATCACGGTGGCGCCGGCACGCACCAGCAGGTCGGTGCAAAAGCCCACGGCCGGGTTGGCCGTCACGCCGCTGAAGGCGTCGCTGCCGCCGCACTGCACGCCGACCACCAGCGCGCTGGCTGGCACCGTCTCGCGCCGGCGCGCGTTCAGGCGCTCCAGGTGCTCCTCGGCCTGGCGCAGGATGGACTCGACCATGGACATGAAGCCCACATGGGCCTCGTCCTGCAGGCACACCACGTCCAATTGGGGATCGGCACTGGCACCCACGTCGGCCACGTTGCGCTCGTCCACCAGGGGAATGCTGCCCGGCGGCAGCAGGCGCTCGGGCTGCAGCTTCTCGCAGCCCAGGCTCACTACCATCAGCTCGCCGCCAAAGTTCGGGTTGAGGCTGATGTTGCGCAGCGTGCGGATGGGTATCACCGCATCGGGCGCGTCGATGGCGACGCCGCAGCCGTAGCCGTGCTCCAGCGCCACCACGTCGTCCACGTTCGGGTATTTGGGCAGCAGCTCGGCCTTGATGCGCTGCACGGCAAAGGCCGTCACCCCGGCCACGCATTGCACCGTCTGCGTGATGGCCAGGATGTTGCGCGTGCCCACCGAGCCATCGGTATTGCGGTAGCCCTCGAAGGTGTAGCCCGTGAGCGGCGCCAGCGCGGGCGGATTCACGGTGGCGATGGGCAGGCCGTCCAGGGATCGCGCTGCGGGCATCTCCAGCAGCCGCTCATGCACCCAACTGCCGGCGGGTATCGCCTTCGCGGCCCGGCCGATCACGACGCTGTAGCGCCGCACCGGCTCGCCCGCTGCCAAATCGACCAGCGCCACCTTGTGGCCCTGGGGCACCTTGTCCACCAGCGTCAAACCCGAAGGGAACACCGTTCCCGCCGGCAGGCCGCCATCGTTGGCAACAATGGCAACGTTGTCACGCTCGTCCATCACGATATGGAGTGGGGGCTTTTGCGTCATGGATTAATCCGCACTGATCTTGCCGGTTTCGATCACCCTTTTCCAGCGCGCGAACTCCGCCGCCTGGAAAGCCGTGAATTGCTCGGGCGTGTTGCCTACGATCTCGAAGCCCAGATCCAGCAGGCGGGTCTTGATCTGCGGGTCGTTCAGGCCCGCCACCACCGCATCGTGCACCTTGGCCTTGATGTCGGCCGGCAACCCCTTTGGCGCCGCAAGGGCTTGCCACGAGTACACGGTCACCCCCTTGAAGCCCAGCTCTTGCATCGTCGGCACCTCCGGCAGGAGCGACGAACGCTCGCTGCTGGTGATGGCCAATGCGCGCAGCTTGCCCGCCTTGATGTTGGGCAGGCCGGTGTTGATGTTCATGAAGGTGGCATCCACCTGCCCGCCCAGCAAGTCGGTCATGGCAGGGGCGCCGCCCTTGTAGGGGACATGCACGCCCTTGGTGCCCGTCTCCTGCCAGAACAGCTCGGCCGTGAGGTGATCCGACGTGCCGTTGCCAGCCGAGGCGAAGGTCACCTTGTCGGGGCGGGCCTTGAGATCGGCCATCATGTCGGCCAGTTTCTTGTAGGGCGAGTGGGCCGGCACGGCCAGCACGTTGGGGGCCTGCACGGCCACGGTGATGTAGTCGAAATCCTTGAGCGGGTCGTAGCCCACGTTCTTGAGCAGGTGCGGCCCGATCACGAATGGCCCGAGCGACGAAACGAACAGGGTGTAGCCATCCGGCGCGGCGCGCTTGGCCAGGCCCGCGCCCAGCGTGCCGCCCGCGCCGGGCTTGTTCTCCACGATGTAGGTGCCGCCGAGCTTTTCCTGCAGCTTGGGGCCAAGCGTGCGGGCGATCATGTCGGTGGAGCCGCCCGGTGGGAACGGCACGAGCAGGGTCACGGCCCGCGCATTCGGCCAGGCCTGCGCCATGGCGGCAGCAGCGGTGGCCAGGCCCAGGGCCAGGGTGGCAAGGAAGCGTTTCATGGACTTGTCTCCTGTGGTTTGGAAAGAAGGAAAAGAGGGTCAGGGGCACGTGCCGACTGCGCATTGCTCGCGCGTCCAGGCGCGGGCCTGCTCGCTCAAGGAAACACCCAGGCCGGGGCGTGTGGGCACCCGCATCCGCCCCTCCTTGATCTCCAGCCGCTCGTTGAACAGTGGCTCCAGCCAGTCGAAGTGCTCCACCCAGGGCTCGGTCGGGTAGCACGCGGCCAGGTGCACGTGCAGCTCCATCGCAAAGTGCGGGGCCAGCATCAGCCCCGCGTGCTCGGCCTGGGCGGCGATCTTGAGGAAGGGCGTGATGCCGCCCACGCGCGGCGCGTCGGGCATCAGGTAGTCGGCGGCGCGGTGGCGGATCAGGTCGCCGTGCTCCATGGCGCTGGTCAGCATTTCGCCAGTGGCGATCGGCGTATCGAACTGCGCGGCCAGCGCGGCATGGCCTTCGTGGTCGTAGGCGTCCAGCGGCTCCTCGATCCACACGAGGTTGAACGGCTCGAAGACACGGCACATGCGCTGCGCCGTGGGGCGGCTCCACTGCTGGTTGGCATCCACCATCAGCGCCACGCGGTCGCCCAGGTGGCGGCGCACCGCCTCCACGCGCTGGATGTCGAGCTTGCCGTCAGGCTGGCCCACCTTGAGCTTGATGCCGCCGATGCCGCGCGCCACCGACGCTTCGGCGTTCACCAGCAACTGGTCGAGCGGCGTGTGCAAAAAACCGCCCGAGGTGTTGTAGCAGGCCACCGAGTCGCGGTATGCGCCCAGCAGCTTGGACAGCGGCAGGCCCGCGCGGCGGGCCTTGAGGTCGTACAAAGCCACGTCGAACGCGCCAATGGCCTGCGTGGCGAGGCCACTGCGGCCTACGGAGGCCCCGGCCCAGCACAGCTTGGTCCACAGCCGGGCGATGTCGCTCGGGTCTTCGCCCAGCAGCGCGGGCGCCACCTCGCGGGCATGGGCAAACTGGCCCGGACCGCCGGCGCGCTTGGAATAGCTGAAGCCCAGCCCCATGTGCCCGCCTTCGGTGGCGATCTCGGCGAACAGCATGGCGATTTCGGTCATGGGCTTTTGGCGGCCCGTGAGCACCTTGGCATCGCTGATGGGCGTGGCCAGCGGCAGGTAGCACGAGGAGATGCGGATCCAAGCGATCCGGTCGGCGCAAACAGGGGTGTTGTCGGCAGTCATGGGCAAAGTGGCGTGAAGCAGTGTCTTTGGAATCAATCCGCCTTGATGCCCGCCGCCTTGATCACCTGCGCCCACTTGGCCACCTCGTCCTTCTGGTAGGCGCCGAGCTCGGCGGGAGTCATGTCGGAAGGCAGCATGCCGAAGCTCTTGAGGCGCGCCTGGACTTCGGGCGTAGCGACGATCTTCATGATTTCCGCGTGCAGCCGATCCACGATCGGCTTGGGCGTGCCCGCGGGCACGAACACCGCCTGCCAGGAACCCATGTCGAAACCCTTCTGGCCGGCCTCGGCGATGGTGGGCAGGTCGGGCAGCGACTCCAGGCGCTTGGAGCTACTCACGGCGATGGGCCGCAGCTTGCCGGACTGGATGTGCGGGCCGACGATCAGCGTGGTGTCGAACATCATGTCCACCTGGCCACCGATCACGTCCTGCACGGCCGGGCCGCTGCCCTTGTAGGGCACATGCGTGAACTTCACGCCCGATTGGTAGGCCAGCAGTTCCAGCGCCATGTGCGGCGAGGTGCCGGTGCCGGGCGAGGCCGAGGACAGGCCCCCGGCACCGGCCTTGGCCTTGCTGGCGGCCAGCACGTCGTCCAGCGTCTTGTAGGGGCTGGAGGCAGGCACCACCAGCACCAGCGGGCCGGAGCCCAGCATGGCAACCGGCGTAAACGACTTGACGGGGTCGTAGTCCAGCTTGGAATACAGGCTCACGTTGATGGCATGCGAACTGATGGTGCCGCCGAGGATGACGTAGCCGTCGGCGGGGGCACGGGCGGCGATGGCCGATCCCACGCTGCCGCCGGCGCCGCCCTTGTTGTCGATGACCACCGGCGTGCCCAAGGCCTTGCTCAGGGGCTGGGCGATCAGGCGCGCCAAGGTGTCGGTATTGCCACCGGGCGGAAACGGCACCAGGTAGGTGATGGCCTTGCCCGTGGGCCAGGGACCCTGGGCGGTGGCTGGAAAAGCGGCGAAGGCGCTGCCCAGCAACAGGGTGCTGGCGGCGAGGATGCGCTGGGTCAGCGTGCGGCGTTGCATGTTTCTCTCCTGGTGAATCGGCAATAGTTCAAAAGCGCGGCTGGTGGCCGGTGAAGGTCGGGTCGTACTTGCGCATCTGCCCGAGGTCGTCGCGGTTGCGGATACCGCAGCGCAGGTAGTTGTCGTGCAGGCGGGCCAGCGCTGCGCGATCCAGCGTGACGCCCAGGCCCGGTGCGGTGGGCACACGCAGGCTGCCCTGGTCGAAGCGCAGGCGCCCGCCCTCGATGACCTCCTCGTCCTGCCAGGGGTAATGCGTGTCGCAGGCATAGGTGAGCAGCGGCACGCTGGCGCAAAGATGCGTCATGGCCACCAGGCTTACACCCAGGTGCGAATTGCTGTGCATGGACAGGCCCAGGTCGAAGGTCTTGCACAGCGTGGACAGCCGCTGCGTGGCACGCAGGCCGCCCCAGTAGTGGTGGTCGCTCAGCACGATCTTCACGGGGCAGCCCATATCGGCGTTGCGGCGGAATTCGGCAAAGTCGGTCACCACCATGTTGGTGGCCAGGGGCACGTCGCATTCGCGTGCCACGGCAGCCATGCCCTCAAGGCCCGGGGCCGGATCCTCGTAGTACTCCAGCACGCCCCGCAGCTGACGCACGATCTTGAGACTCGTTTCCACCGTCCAGTTGCCGTTGGGATCTATGCGCAGCGGCATTCCCGGAAAGGCCTCGGCCAAGGCCAGGATGCCCGCCGCCTCCTGCTCGGGCGCCAGGGCGCCGGCCTTGAGCTTGATGCTCTTAAAACCATAAAGCTCGATCATGCGCCGCGCCTGCGCCACGAGCTGCTGCGGTGCCAGCGCCTCGCCCCAGGCGTCGGGAGCATAGGGTCTGTCGATGTGCTCGGCGTACTTGTAGAACAGATAGGCCGAAAACGGCACACAGTCCCGCGCCGCGCCGCCCAGCAGATCGACGACCGGAGCCTGGGCGAGCTGGCCCTGCAGGTCGAGCATGGCCACCTCGAACGCGCTGATTACCTTGGCTACCGTCTTGGAAACATGGGTGCCCGGCGCCAGGGATACCTGCCGGCCCAGGAACTCCGAGGCCGTCTGCGCCGACGGTGCGACCAGGGCCGCGACGCGGCGCTCCATCTCGTTGAGCGCCCAGGGAGAGAGCCCGGCCAGGGCCGGCGCGGCCTTGGCCAGCGCCTGCAGCATGGACAGGTCGCCATAGCTTTCGTTGATGCCGACCCGGCCTGAGGCCGTCTCGATCTCGATGATGGAGCGCAGCGCCCAGGGTTCATGGATGCCCGCCGCATTGAGCAGCGGCGGGTCACGAAAGGCGATGGGCGTGATGCGAACGTGGCGGATATCGTGGGAGGTGCTCATCTTGGGCGAATCATGAGATATGTCGTCTGACAACTTACAACGCATTATCATGCAGGCATGAACACCTCACCTACGGAATTACCCGAATTTCCCCCTTCTGCCGCCGCACCCTCCCCATTGCTGCGCGGCAAGGCGGGCCGCGGCGGGCGCAGCCTGGCCAACCTGCTGTCCGAGGAGTTCGAGAACAAGATCCGCCAGGGCCTGCTGCGCGAGGGCGACAAGTTGCCCACCGAGTCGGAACTGGTGCGCGGCTACGACGTGAGCCGCACCGTGGTGCGCGAGGCGCTGTCCAAGCTGCAGGCCGCCGGCCTGGTGGAGACGCGCCACGGCATCGGCACCTTCGTGCTGCAGCCGCGCAGCGGCGGCATGTTCTTCCTTGACCCGTCGGAGCTGGCCGAGTCGGTGGACGTGATGGCCGTGCTGGAGCTGCGCATCAGCCTGGAGACCGAGTCTGCCGGCCTGGCCGCGCAGCGCTGCACCCTGGCACAGCTGCAGGCGATGCGCGCCGCGCTGGACGACTTTGCGCGCAGCACCCTGCTGGGCGAGGACACGGTGGCGCACGACTTCCGCTTTCACCTGCAGATCGCGCAGGCGACGGGCAACCGCTACTTCGCGGACATCATGAACCACCTGGGCACCACGCTCATCCCGCGCACCCGTGTGGGCATGGCCCGCGGCACCGCGCCCAATGACAGCTACCTGCAGCGCGTGAACCGCGAGCATGAAGAGATCTACACGGCCATCGCGCGCAAGGATGCGGAATCCGCCCGCGCCGCCATGCGCGTGCACCTCACCAACAGCCGGGAGCGGCTGCGCCTGGCACAGGAGGCAGTCGCGACCGCCTCCCCCATTCCCGTCTGAGAGGCCGAGACCGCTCCCCCCTTTTTTTCACTGCGGCTTACACCGGATCGGGCATGCGCGCGCGCAAAGTCGTTGCACACGCACAATCGATGTTGTACGATGACATATAACTTATCGCCAGCTGCTCAAGGAGACATCGCATGACCCCGACACGCCGCCTCTTCCTGGCCTGTGCCGCGCTGGCCTGCAGCGCCACCCTGGCCCAGGCCGCCGACCAATGGCCCAGCCGCCCTTTGAAGATCGTGGTGCCCTACCCACCGGGCGGCAGCTCGGACATCATCGCCCGCTCCATCAGCCAGCAGTTGTCGGAATCGCTCAAGCAGCCCGTCATCGTGGAAAACAAGCCCGGCGCCAACGGCAACCTGGGCGCCGACTTCGTGGCCAAGTCTGCCGCCGATGGCTACACCCTGCTGCTGTGCGACCTGGGCGCGCTGGCCATCAGCCCCTCCATCTACACCAAGCTCGCGTTCAACCCCTCCAAAGACCTGCGCGGCGCCGCCATGCTGGCGTATTCACCCCACCTGCTGGTGGTGCACCCCTCGGTCAAGGCCAACAACCTCAAGGAGCTGGTGGAGCTATCCAAGACCAGCGACCTGAACTTCGCCGTCACCGCCACCGGCAGCGCCCCGCATCTGGCAGGCGTGGAGCTGGCCCGCGCCACGGGTGCCAAATGGGTCTACGTGCCGTACAAGGGCGGCGTGCAGTCGGTGCAGGACACGGTGGCTGGCCAGACCCAGGTGCTGATGAACGGCATGCTGGCCACCTACCCCCATGTGCAGAGCGGCAAGCTCAAGCTGCTGGGCGTGTCCAAGCGCGAGCGCATGCCGCTGATCGGCACCTCGCCCACCATCGCCGAGCAGGGCGTGCCCGGCTTCGAGACCGGCTCCTGGCAGGGCGTGATGCTACCCGCGGGCACGCCGCCGGCCGTCGTGAAGCGCCTTGCCGAAACGCTGGTCGCCGCCATCCGCGCGCCCGAGGTGCGCTCGCGCCTGACCGGCCAGGGCGCTGAGGTCGTGACCATGACGCCAGCCGAGGTGGATAGCTTCTTCGCCACCGAGCGCGAGCGCTGGGCCAAGGTGGTGCAGCAGGAAAAGCTGCAGCTGGACTGAGCGCGGCTCCATTCAATCGTGTGACCCATCGCCATCAACCCGCCGCCCTGCGGCCCTGAAAGAAAGACTGACATGACTCCCCAAGATTTGAAGAACGTGATGAGCTCCGGCCTGCTGTCGTTTCCCATCACCGACTTCGACGCCAGCGGCAACTTCGATTCCAAGGGCTACGCCGAGCGCCTGGAATGGCTGGCACCGTTTGGCGCCAGCGCGCTGTTTGCCGCCGGCGGCACGGGCGAATTCTTCTCACTCACGGCCAGCGAATACCCCGGCATCATCCAGACGGCGGTGAACACCTGCCGGGGCAAGGTGCCCATCATCGCTGGCGCCGGCGGTCCGACGCGCTTTGCCATCGAATGCGCCCAGACCGCGGAGAAGGCCGGCGCGCACGGCATCCTGCTGATGCCGCATTACATGACCGAGGCCAGCCAGGAAGGCCTGGCCGCCCATGTCGAGGCCGTGTGCCGCAGCGTGGACTTCGGCGTGGTCATCTACAACCGCGGCGTGAGCCGCTACACGCCCGAGACCGTGGCACGCCTGTGCGAGCGCAACCACAACCTGGTGGGCTTCAAGGACGGCGTGGGCGACATCGAGGGCATGGCCGCCATGTTCCTGACCATGGGCGAGCGCCTGGCCTACCTGGGCGGCCTGCCCACGGCCGAGGTCTATGCCGCGGCCTACAAGGCCCTGGGCACGCCGGTGTACTCGTCGGCCGTGTTCAACTTCATCCCCAAAACCGCCATACGCTTCTACGAGGCCGTGAGGAACGACGACCAGGCGACGCAGCACCGGCTGCTCAAGGACTTCTTCATGCCCTACCTGAAGATCCGCAACCGCAGCGCGGGCTACGCCGTGAGCATCATCAAGGCCGGCGCCAAGATCGTGGGCCACCCCGCCGGCCCCGTGCGCGCGCCGCTGGCCGACTTGAAGGCCGACGAGGTCGAGATGCTGGCCGAGCTGATCCGCAAGGTCGAGCAGGCCTGATTGCCTGCCGCCCGAGCATTCTTGAAAAACATACCCAAGGAGCACGCAAGAATGAAGAAGATCCTCTTGGCCCTCGCGGCCAGTGCCGCCCTGTCCGCCGCGGCCGCCTGGCCGGAAAAGAGCGTCACGGTCATCGTGCCCTTCCCGGCCGGCGGCTCCACCGACATGATCGCCCGCGCCATGGCCCAGCACATGGGCGAGAAGCTGGGCCAGCCCTTCGTGGTGGACAACCGCCCCGGCGCCACCGGCACCATTGGCGCCACCGCGGTCAAGCGCGCCGCGCCCGACGGCTACACGCTGCTGGTGGCCTCGCTGGGCCCCTACGTGATCACCCCGCACCTGGTGAAGAACATCGCCTACGACGCGGTCAAGGACTTCGACTACATCACCCTGCCCGTGCAGGCGCCCAACGTGCTCGTGGCCGCGTCCGCGCAGAAGGCGCGCACCGTGGCCGAGGTGGTGGCCGCGCTCAAGGCCCAGCCCGGCAAGATCAGCTTCGCCAGCTCGGGCAATGGCTCGTCGGACCATCTGTCGGCCGAGCTGTTCTGGCAGCAAAGCGGCACCTCGGGCGTGCACGTTCCCTACAAGGGCGGCGCTCCCGCCATCAACGACCTGCTGGGCGGCCAGGTGGACTTCTCGTTCCAGAACGTGAACGCCGTGCTGCAGCACATCCGCGCCGGCAAGCTGCACGCCATTGCCGTCACGGGCGACAAACGCTCGCCCGTGCTGCCCGACGTGCCCACGCTGGCCGAGGCTGGCGTCAGGGGCGCCGAGATCTATTCCTGGCAGGGCATGGCCGCGCCCAGGGGCCTGCCCGCCGACGTGAAGAAGAAGCTGGCCGATGCCGCCGTCCAGGCCATCAATGAACCGGCCCTCAAGAAGCGCCTGACCGACCAGGGTTTGGAGATCGTGGCCAACACGCCCGAGGAATTCGCGGCCTTCCAGGCGCGCGAGTACACACGCTGGAAGGCTTTGATCGAAGCCCGCAAGATCACGGCCGATTGATGCCCCGGGCCAGTGCACAGCATGCGCATCGCCGGCGCGGGCCTGGACGTGTTCGAGAACGAGCCCCGCCCCCTGCCCGCGCTGCTGGCGCTGGACAACCTGGTGCTGGCCCCGCACATCGCCAGCGGCACACACGAGACCCGGCGCGCCATGGCCGACCTGGTACTGGAGAACCTGCGCAGCTGCCTGGCCACGGGCACGCCCGTGCAGGAGGTGCCCTGGTCTGCCGCGGCCGCGGCCGGCCAAGCGCAAACCGCCTGAACCTCTCTGAACCTCTCTGAACCCCATTTTTCACCAGTCGTTTGCCCAAGCCATGACCCAGACACCGACCATCACCGATATCGAAGTCATCCCCGTCGCCGGCCGCGACGGCATGTTGATGAACCTGAGCGGCGCCCATGCACCCTACTTCACGCGCAACATCGTCCTCATCCACGACAGCGCCGGCCACACCGGCGTGGGCGAGGTGCCGGGCGGCGAGGGCATCCGCCAGGCCCTGGAGGACAGCAGGCGCGTGCTCATCGGCCAGTCCATCGGCCGGCACCGGCAGCTGCTGCAACAGGTGCACAAGGCGATGGAGGGCCGCGACACGGGCGGGCGCGGCCTGCAGACCTTCGACCTGCGCATCGGCGTGCACGCGGTCACGGCCATCGAGTCCGCCCTGCTGGATCTGCTGGGCCAGCACCTGGGCGTGCCCGTGGCCGCCCTGCTGGGCGAAGGCCAGCAGCGCGAGCGCGTGGAGATGCTGGGCTACCTGTTCTTCGTCGGCCCCAGCGACAAGACCGGCCTGGCCTACGTCAAACCCGGCGAGGACAAGCTGGGCACGGACGACTGGATGCAGGTGCGCCACATGACGGCCATGACGCCCGAATCCATAGTGCGCCAGGCCGAAGCCGCCCATGCGCGCTACGGCTTCAACGACTTCAAGCTCAAGGGCGGCGTGCTGGCCGGCGAGCAGGAAGTCGAGGCCGTGACGGCCCTGGCCCAGCGCTTCCCCGAGGCCCGCGTGACCCTGGATCCCAATGGCGGCTGGCTTTTGAAAGACGCCATCCGCCTGCTGCGCGACATGCGCGGCGTGCTGGCCTATGCCGAGGACCCCTGCGGCGCCGAAGGCGGCTTCTCGGGCCGCGAAGTCATGGCCGAATTCCGCCGCGCCACCGGCCTGCCCACGGCCACCAATATGGTCGCCACCGACTGGCGCCAGATGGTGCACGCCCTGTCGCTGCAGTCCGTGGACATCCCCCTGGCCGATCCGCATTTCTGGACCATGGCCGGCAGCGTGCGCGTGGGCCAGACCTGCCGCGACTGGGGCCTGACCTGGGGCTCGCACTCCAACAACCACTTCGACATCTCGCTGGCCATGTTCACCCATGTGGCTGCCGCCGTGCCCGGCAAGGTCACGGCCATCGACACGCATTGGATCTGGCAGGACGGGCAGTACCTGACGCTGCAACCCCTGCAGATCAAGGACGGCTTTGTGGAAGTTCCCAAGACCCCGGGCCTGGGCGTCACCGTGGACCGCGCCGCGCTGCAGCGCGCCAACGCCCTGTATCAGGAGCATGGCCTGGGCGCCCGCGACGATGCGATTGCCATGCAGTACCTGATCCCCGGCTGGAAGTTCGACAACAAGCGGCCCTGCATGGTGCGTTGACGTTTTTCTCATTTTGATAGCTGCTGGCGCTTGTCCTCTATGGGTTAGCCGCTAAAAACCTTCAAAACGCCATGACCCGGCACCACCACCTGATCAACGGCCAATGGACGCACGGCCCGTCCTACGCGCCCCACATCAACCCCAGCGACCTGTCCGACGTGATAGCCGAATACGCCCAGGGCGGCGCCCGCGTGGCCTGCCACATGGGCAGCCGCCGGGAGGGCTTCTTCAAGACGGCCCATGCGCTGGCCTGATGCCCCATGCGGATCGCGACTCGGGAGAGAATGCACGCCTTTGACCGGCTTTACTCTCCCCGCGTGTCTGCTCCCCTGCCCTGGATCCAATCACCCTGCGGATTTCCGCACCCCAGCTGCAGCTGGGGCGCCAGCTCCTCGGCCCCCGGGCTGCTGGCGGCGGGCGGCGAGTTGACCCTGCCCTACCTGCTTTCGGCGTACCGGCAAGGCATCTTCCCCTGGTTCAGCGCCGGCCAGCCGATTCTGTGGTGGAGCCCCGACCCGCGCATGGTGCTGCCCGTGGCCGAGTTTCGCCTGCACCGCTCGCTGCGGCGCACGCTGCAGCGCTTTCGCGCCGCGCCGGGCTGCGAGGTGCGCGTGGACAGTGCTTTTATCAACGTCATCCAGGCCTGCGCGCGCACGCCGCGTGATGGCCAGTCGGGCACCTGGATCGTGCCCGCGATAGTCCAGGCTTACTCGGCGCTGCACGCCGCCGGCCATGCGCACAGCGTGGAGACCTGGGTGAATGGCCGCCTGGTGGGCGGGCTGTACTGCGTGGCGCTGGGGCGGGCGGTGTTTGGCGAATCGATGTTCGCGCATGCCACCGATGCATCAAAAATTGCCCTGGCGGCGCTGATCTGCCTGTGCCGGCGGGGCGGCGTGGCGCTGATCGACTGCCAGCAGAACACCGGCCACCTGGCCTCGCTGGGCGCGCGCGAGATCGAGCGCGCCCAGTTTCTGCGCCATGTGGAGCAAGCGCGCGTTTTGCCGGCCTGCAACTGGCGCTTTGAATCCGTATACTGGGACGAACTCCTGCCCTCAAGCCCTGCGGCGTGACCCAGCTCAACGATCTTCCGCTACAAAGCCTGCAGTTCTATGCCACGGCGCCCTACCCCTGCAGCTATCTGCCCGGGCGGCAGGCGCGCTCGCAGGTGGCCACGCCCAGCCACCTGATCCAGAACGCCGTGTATTCCGACCTGGTGGCGCGGGGTTTTCGCCGCAGCGGCATGTTCACCTACCGGCCGTTTTGCGATGGCTGCCAGGCCTGCACGCCGCTGCGTGTGCTGGTGAACGCCTTCCGCCCCGACCGCAGCCAGCGCCGCGCCTGGAAGCGCCATGCCGGCCTGCAGGCGCGCGTGCTGCGCCTGTGCTACATCCCCGAGCATTACCAGCTCTACCTGCGCTACCAGACCGCGCGCCACACCGGCGGCGGCATGGATCACGACAGCATCGACCAGTACACGCAGTTCTTGCTGCAAAGCCGCGTCAATTCACGCCTGGTGGAGTTCCGTGAGCCGGGGTTGGACGGGCAGCCGGGCGCGCTCAAGATGGTGTCGATACTCGACGTGCTGGAGGACGGCATCTCCGCCGTCTACACCTTCTACGACGCCGACCCGGGCGCCAGCTATGGCACCTACAACGTGCTGTGGCAGATACAGCAGGCCCATGCGCTGGGCCTGCCGCATGTCTACCTGGGCTACTGGATAGCGCAAAGCCAGAAGATGAACTACAAGGCGCGCTTTGTGCCGCATGAACTACTGCTGAACGGGCAGTGGCAGGCACCGCCAGTGGCCTGATACGAAAGCGCCTTACGGCGCCAGGTCGAACACCAGCACCTCGGCATCCTGGCCCTGCTCCAGCCTGATGCACGGCTCATCGGCCAGCAGCGCGGCATCGCCCGCCAGCAAGGGGGTGCCGTTGACATCCAGGGCGCCGCGCACCACATGCACATAGGCCTTGCGGCTGGCGTTCAGCGCCAGGGTGGCTGACTCGCCGCCGTCAAACAATCCGGCATACAGCGACGCATCGGCATGGATGCGCACCACGCCCGGCCCGCCCGTGGGCGAGGCCAGCAGGCGCAGGGCGCCGCGTTTGTCGACCTCGGGCACGGTCACCTGCTCGTAGCTGGGAGCCATGCCGCGCACGTTGGGCTCTATCCAGATCTGCAGAAAATGCGTCACCTGATCCGGCGCGTGGTTGAACTCGCTGTGCATCACGCCCGAGCCCGCGCTCATGCGCTGCACGTCGCCCGGCGGTATGCCCTTCACGTTGCCCATGCTGTCCTGGTGCGCCAGCTCGCCCGAGAGCACGTAGCTGATGATCTCCATGTCGCGGTGGCCATGCGCGCCAAAACCGGTGCCGGGGGCAATGCGGTCTTCATTGATGACGCGCAGATTGCCCCAACCCATGTGGCGCGGGTCGTAATAGCCGGCAAACGAGAAGCTGTGGTACGAGTTGAGCCAGCCATGGTCGGCGTGGCCGCGGTCTTGCGATTTGCGAATGGTCAGCATGCGGTAGTCCTTCAATGTCTACCGGTCACTGTAGGTCGGTACGCTGGCTTGCGGGGGCTATGGGCTTGAAGGCATCATTCAAGTCGTTTGAACAGATTGCCTCCAATCATGCAAAACACCCGCAATGTGCTGACCCCCGATAACCTCGGCCTGCTGCAAAGCATTGCCGAGACCGGCAGCTTTGCCGCCGCCGCGCGCCAGCTGGGCCTGGTGCCCAGCGCGCTGACCTACCGCGTGCGCCAGATCGAGGACGCGCTTGATGTGCTGCTGTTCGACCGCAGCGCGCGCCAGGCCCGGCCCACCGACGCCGGCCTAGAGCTGCTGCGCGAGGGCAAGCGCCTGCTGGAGGATGTGGACGCCATCGCCAACCGCGTGCGCCGCGTGGCCACCGGCTGGGAGCCGCAACTGACGCTGTCGGTGGACGGCGTGATCTCGCCCACCACCATGCTGGAACTGGTGGAGGCCTTCTACGCCCAGCAGCCGCCCACGCGCCTGAAGTGGCGCGACGGCATCCTGAGCGGCACGGCCGAGGCCCTGACCTCGGGCCACGCCGACCTGGCCATAGGCGTGACCGAAGGCGCCAGCAACGTCGCGGGCCTGCAGGCCGCGCCGATTGGCGAGCTGCGCTTCATCTTCGTGGTCGCACCGCACCACCCGCTGGCCAGGCTGCCCGAGCCCATCAGCGACAGCCAGCTGCGCGCGCACCGCCTGATTGCCGTGGCCGATTCGGCCCGCCAAAGCCAGGTCACCATGGGCATTCTGCCGGGGCAGGACGTGTTCACCGTGGACAACATGCGTGCCAAGATCCAGGCCCAGCTGCGCGGCCTGGGCGCGGGTTTTCTGCCCGAACCCATGGTGCGCCCGTATGTTCAGGCCGGCCACCTGGTGGCGCGCGCCGTGGCCCGCCCGCCGCGCAACGTGCGCATGTGCTACCAGTGGGGTGGATCGGGCAGCTCGGTGCCGGGCCGGGCGCTGCAATGGTGGCTGGGGCAGCTGCAAAGCCAGGCCACACGCCAGGCGCTGCTGGAAAATCACCACCATTTCTGATCCGCGGCGGGTGCGGCGCGTGTAGAGTCATTGCTGTCTTTGCATTGCCCTCCCATTGCACGAAAGTTGCACGAAAGCCCCTCATGACAACTGCCCGCCCCCGTTCCAGCAAAAAGTTGAAACCCAGCGCCCCGCATGGACCCGCGCGGCGCTTTGCGGTGATTGGCGCCGGCATGGCCGGTGTGGCCTGCGCGCGCACGCTGGCCCAGGCGGGCCACACCGTCACGGTATTTGAGAAGGCACCGCATGTGGGCGGGCGCACCATGGCGCTGGCATCTCCCTTCGGCAGTTTTGATACCGGCGCGCAGTACTTCACCGTGCGCGACGAGCGCTTTCAGAGCGCGCTGGACACCGTTCCCGGCCTGTGCCGCCCCTGGAGCGCCACCACCGTCCGCGTGCTCGATGCCGCGGGCCGCGTCGCCAGCGCGGCGCCGCCGCCCGGCGAGGCGCATTGGGTGGCCACCCCCACCATGGACGCACTGGTGCAAGCCTGGGCCGAGCCGCTGATGCGCGAGGGCCGGCTGCACACGCACACCGCCGTCACGCGCATCGAGCGCGATCCCGCACACCCCCACATGTGGCAGCTGCACTGCGAGACGCTGGGCGGCGACACCCACCTGCACACCGGCTTTGACGCCGTGCTGCTGACCCTGCCGGCGCCGCTGTCGCGGGCGCTGCTGCACGACTCCGGCCTGAGCGCCGCCTGGAACCAGAACCTGCAGGGCGTGGACATCGCCCCCTGCTGGACGCTGATGCTGGCCTTTGCCCATGCCGTGCGCCCCGGTCTGACCACGCTGGGCCCGCAGTGGAACGCCGCACGCAGCACACACCACCGCATCGCCTGGCTGGCGCGCGAGTCAAGCAAGCCCGGACGCAAGCAGATCGAGCGCTGGACGGTGCAGGCCAGCCCGGCCTGGTCGCAGGAGCACCTGAACGACGACGGCGCCCGCGTGCAGGCCAAGCTCGTCAAGGCCTTTGCCGAGGTCACCGGCATACGCGCCACGCCCACCCATGCCGAGCTGCGCCGCTGGCGGTTTGCCCAGACGCAAAAGCCCCTGGGCCAAAGCCATCTGTGGGACGCCGCCACCGGCCTGGGCGCCGGCGGCGACTGGTGCCTGGGCCACCGGCTGGAGGACGCCTTCATCTCCGGCCTGGAGCTGGCCCTGGCCGCTCTATGAGCGTGGCGGCGCGCTACGTCGGCCGCTTTGCCCCCTCTCCCACGGGCCCGCTGCATGCGGGCTCGCTTGTTGCGGCGCTGGCCAGCTGGCTGGACGCGCGCGCGGCCGGCGGGCGCTGGCTGGTGCGCATCGAAGACGTGGATTTACCGCGCTGCCAGAGCGGCGCCGCCGAGCGCATCCTGGCCCAACTGGCCGCCTGCGGCCTGCTGCCCGACGAAGCGCCCTGGTTCCAGTCCGGCCGCAACGCGCGCTACCAGCAGGTGCTGGACGAGCTGCTGGCACGCCTGCTGGCCTACCCCTGCGCCTGCACCCGGCGTGACATAGCGGCCGCTCTGTTGACCCAGGGCCTGGCGCACGAGCGCCATGTGGAACGCCCCTACCCCGGCACCTGCCGCCAGGGCCTGCACGGCCGCGCACCGCGCGCCTGGCGCTTTCATGCGGCGCGGTACCAGGGGCGGTTGGCTGGCGGTGCGCATGCCGAACAAGCCCCTCACCCCTCCCTCTCCCCAAAGGGGCGAGGGCAACCGGTCGCGCCGGTATTACTCCCTCTCCCTCTGGGAGAGGGCGGGGGTGAGGGCCCGCCACCTGGCGTGAGGCATGCAGAAAATGAGTCAAATATGCCTTTAGCCCTTTATGGACAAGCGAAAACAGCTTCTCTTTCAATAGCAAACAACGGCATCCACTGGACCGACAGGCGGCTGGGCCCGCAGTTCCAGGACGTGGCGCGGCAGGTGGGCGACTTCGTGCTGCGCCGCGCTGACGGCCTGTGGGCCTACCAGCTGGCCGTGGTGGTGGACGATGCCGACCAGGGCATCACCCATGTGGTGCGCGGTGAGGACCTGGCCGACAACACCCCGCGCCAGATCCTGCTGCAGTCCGCCCTGGGCCTGGTCACACCGCGCTACCTGCACACACCGCTGGTGCGCGCCGGCGACGGCGAAAAGCTCTCCAAGCAGCATGGCGCCCCGGCCATGGATGAAACCCGGCCCCTGCAGGCGCTGGCCGCTGCCGCCCAGGTGCTGGGTCTGCCGCCCGTGGAGGCGGGCAGCAGCATTGCCCAGGCGCTGGCGCTGTGGGTCAGGGCCTGGGCACGAAATTACAATCCGCCGCTGTGACTGAAACGCCCTCCCCCACCCCTTCCCACACCGGCGCCCCTGCCGATATCGCCCACCCCAAGGGCATCAAAAGCTATGTGCGCCGCGCCGGCCGCACCACCACCGGCCAGGCCAAGGCGCTGGAGGAGCTCGGCCCGCGCTACGTGCTGGACTATCGGGCAGCCCTGTTCGACGCCCCTGCCGCCTTCGGCCGCAACGCGCCGCTGATCCTGGAGATCGGCTTTGGCATGGGCGATGCCACGGCGCATATCGCCGGCCTGCGCGCTGGCGACAACTTTCTGTGCTGCGAGGTGCACGAGCCCGGCGTGGGCGCCCTGCTCAAGCGCATCGGCGAACAGGGCCTGGAGAACATCCGCATCCTGCAGCATGACGCCGTGGAGGTGCTCGACCACATGCTGGCCCCCGCCAGCCTGGATGGCGTGCACATCTTCTTTCCAGACCCCTGGCACAAGAAGCGCCACAACAAGCGCCGCCTGATCCAGCCGCCGCTGGTGGCCAAGCTGGCGGCGCGCCTGAAGCCCGGCGGCTACATCCACTGCGCCACCGACTGGCAGCCCTATGCCGAGCAGATGCTGCAGGTGCTAGCCAACGAGCCACTGCTCGCCAACACGGCCGAGGGCTACGCACCCCAGCCCGACTACCGGCCTCTGACCAAGTTTGAGAACCGGGGCCTGCGCCTGGGCCATGGGGTGTGGGATCTGGTCTTCAAACGTCGCTGAATCCAGATAAAAAAACAGCGCCTGCCCTTACCAGGCAAGCGCTGTCAGCTACACAATCAGTAGTTACAGACGGTCTGCCACCCAGGCCTGCACGCTGGCCAGAGCCGCTGGCAAGGCCGCCGGCTGCGTGCCGCCGGCCATGGCCATGTCGGGCTTGCCGCCGCCCTTGCCGCCGACCTGTTGGGCCACGAAGTTGACCAGCTCGCCGGCCTTGACACGGGCCGTGCTGTCGGCCGTCACGCCGGCGGCCAGCTGCACCTTGTCGCCATCCACGACGGCCAGCACGATGGCGGCGGTCTTGAGCTTGTCCTTGAGCTTGTCCATGGTCTCGCGCAAGGTCTTGGCATCGGCGCCGTCCAGCTTGGCGGCCAGCACCTTGATGCCCTTGACATCGACGGCCTGGCCGGCCAGCTCGTCGCCCTGGCTGGAGGCCAGCCTGCCCTTGAGCTGAGCGAGCTCTTTTTCCAGCGCCTTGATCTGGTCCAGCGCGCCGGTGATGCGTGTGTTCAGCTCGGCCACCGGCGCTCTGAGCACGGCCGCCGCCTGGTCCACGGTGGCTTCGAGCGACTGCAGGTAGGCCAGCGCGTTCGCGCCCGTCACGGCCTCGACGCGGCGCACGCCCGCGGCCACGCCGCCCTCGGCCACGACCTTGAACAGGCCGATGTCACCGGTGCGCGCCACATGCGTGCCGCCGCACAGCTCGCGGCTGCTGCCGATGTCGAGCACGCGCACGCTCTCGCCGTATTTCTCGCCGAACAGCATCATGGCGCCGGTCTTCTGCGCGCTTTCGATGTCCATCACGCGCGCCTGGGTGGCGCTGTTGGCCAGCACCTCGGCATTCACCAGGCGCTCGATCTCGGTGATCTGCGCCGCCGTCACCGGCGTGTTGTGCGTGAAGTCGAAGCGCGTGCGTTCGGCATTCACCAGGCTGCCCTTTTGCTGCACGTGATCGCCCAACACCTCGCGCAGCGCCTTGTGCATCAGGTGCGTGACGGAGTGGTTGCGCATGGTGGCGGCACGCTCGGCGCCATCGACCTGGGCCTGCACCGTGTCGCCCACGTTCAGCGTGCCTTCGCTGAGCACGCCATGGTGGCCGTAGACGTCTGCCTTGATCTTTTGCGTGTCCTGCACGGCAAAGCGCGCGCTGCCGGCGGTGATGACGCCCTGGTCTCCGACCTGGCCGCCGCTTTCGGCGTAGAACGGCGTGCTGTCCAGCACCACCACGCCGTTTTGACCGGCTTTCAGCGCTGCAACGCTTATCCCATCTACATAAAGCGCTACTATCTTTGCAGTACCCGAGAGATGCTCGTAGCCGGTGAACTGGTTGGCAGCACCGCCGTACTCCAGCGCCTTGTCCATCTTGAACTTGCCGGCCGCGCGGGCGGTGTTCTTCTGATGCTCCATGGCGGCGTTGAAGCCGGCCTCGTCCACGCTCAAGCCCCGCTCGCGACACACGTCGGCCGACAGATCGAGCGGGAAGCCATAGGTGTCGTGCAGCTTGAAGGCCACGTCGCCGGGCAGGGTCTTGGCACCGCCGGCCAGCGCGCCATCCAGGATCTCCATGCCGTTGGCCAGGGTCTCGAAGAAGCGCTCTTCTTCCACCTTGAGCACCTCGGTGATGCGCTGCTGCTGCTCGCGGATCTTGGGGTAGGCGTCGCCCATCTGCTGCGCCAGGTCGGCCACCAGCTTGTGGAAGAACGGCGTCTTCTGGCCCAGCTTGTAGCCATGGCGTATGGCGCGGCGCACGATGCGCCGCTGCACGTAGCCACGGCCCTCGTTGCTCGGGATCACGCCGTCGGCGACCAGGAAGGCGGTGGCGCGGATATGGTCGGCAATCACCTTGAGCGACGGGTTGGCCAGGTCGGCGGTGTGCGTCTCGCGCGCGGCGGCCTTGATGAGCGCGTCGAACAGGTCGATCTCGTAGTTGCTGTGCACATGCTGCAGGATGGCGGCCAGGCGCTCCAGGCCCATGCCCGTGTCCACGCAGGGCGCGGGCAGCGGCACGACGGAGCCGTCCTCCTTCATGTCGAACTGCATGAACACATGGTTCCAGATCTCGATGAAGCGGTCGCCATCCTCATCGGGGCTGCCCGGGGGGCCGCCGGGGATATGTTCGCCGTGGTCGTAGAAGATCTCCGAGCAGGGGCCGCAGGGGCCGGTGTCGGCCATCATCCAGAAGTTGTCGCTCTTGTAGCGCCCGCCCTTGTTGTCGCCGATGCGGATCACGCGCTCGGGGGGCAGGCCGATCTCCTTTGTCCAGATGTCGTAGGCCTCGTCGTCCTCGGCATACACGGTGGCCAGCAGCTTGTCGGCGGGCAGCCTGTAGACCTGGGTCAGGAGCTCCCAGCCCCAGTTGATGGATTCGCGCTTGAAGTAGTCGCCGAACGACCAGTTGCCCAGCATCTCGAAGAAGGTGTGGTGGCGCGCGGTGTAGCCCACGTTCTCCAGGTCGTTGTGCTTGCCGCCGGCGCGCAGGCAGGTCTGCACCGAGGCCGCGCGCACATAGGAGCGCTTGTCGGTGCCCAGGAACACATCCTTGAACTGCACCATGCCCGAGTTGGTGAACATCAGCGTCGGGTCGTTGCCCGGCACCAGGGGGCTGGACGCCACCACGGTGTGGCCCTTGGCGGCGAAGAAATCCAGGAAGGTCTTGCGGATGTCGGCGACAGAGAAGGTGGGAGTGCTCATGGTGTGTGCTTAGGCGATACGGCGCGCCGCAGGCAAGAACAAGCCGCGTGCGCCGACCGTGTGAAAATCAACCGGGCATTATAGATTTGGCCACCACCCCCGCCCCCTATAATGCGAGCCTTCGCGGGTGTAGTTCAATGGTAGAACGGCAGCTTCCCAAGCTTCATACGAGGGTTCGATTCCCTTCACCCGCTCCATTTATGACTTTTATAAGCAGTCATAAACAGTCAAAAACACTATGAAATCAAGCACTTAGGCAAATTCAAGCCATCAAGTGCTGTCATGTGCCGCCATTGCAGCGCAGCACTTTTGGGGGTACAAACTGGGGGAACGGGGCAAATTTACCCCCTTTCCTGGAGTTTTGTTCCCCCATGCTGACTGAAATCACCTGCAAAGCCGCTACCTGCCCTGCCGACAAGCTGCGCCTACGTCTTACCGACGCTGGTGGGCTGTATCTGGAGGTCACGCCCCAAGGCGCAAAGCGCTGGTTCTGGAAGTACCGCTTCGACGGCAAGGAAAAGCGCCTGTCCCTGGGCAGTTACCCCGCCGTCAAGCTCAAAGAAGCGCGCTTTGCCAGGGATGACGCTCGCAAGCTCTTGTCCCAAGGTAATGACCCTGTTCAGCGGCGCAAGATCGACAAGGCCACGGCACGGGTGAACGCGGGTACCACCTACGAGAAGGTAGCCCGCGAGTTCCACGCCCTAAAGGTCAAGGAGTGGAGCGCTGCGCACTTCACCAAGTGGATCAGGCTGCAAGAGGCAAACCTGTTCCCGTGGATCGGCCCGCTGCCGATTGCCGACATTACCGCGCCGCTGCTGCTGGAGACCTTGCGCCGCGTGGAGGCCAGGGGGAAGAACGAAACGGCACATTCCCTGCGCCAGTACGCGGGCCAGGTGTTCCGCTATGGCATGGCAACAGGGCGATGCACTCAAGACCCCGCCCATGCGCTGCGCGGCGCATTGCAGGCCGTGATCGTCAAGCACATGGCTGCCGTGTTGGAGCCAAAGCAAGCGGGCGAGCTGCTGCGCGCCATTGACGCCTACCACGGGCATCCAACGACGCGGGAGGCCCTGATCCTGTCCGCCCTGCTCTTTCAGCGGCCCGGCAACATCCGGCAGATGGAATGGGCCTGGGTTGACCTGGAGGGCGCGATGCTGACCATTCCCGCCGCGTCCATGAAGCGCACTGTTCAAGGCAAGCGCACGGGCAAGCCGCACCTTGTCCCGCTGGCACCGCAAGCCGTGGAGTGCCTCAAGCGCATGCAGGTTCTATCCGGCGCTGGGCGCTACGTGTTCCCCTCGCTGCTGACGGGCGAGCGCCCTATGAGCGACAACACGGTGAATACCGCCCTGCGCCGCATGGGCTACACCAACAGCGAAATGACGGCCCACGGGTTCCGGGCGATGGCCCGCACCATCCTGGGCGAGCACCTGGAGACTGATCCCGAGGTAATCGAGGCGCAACTGGCGCACGGCAAAAGCGGGCCGCTGGGCATGGCCTACGACCGCACCACCTACATGAAGCAGCGGCGCGAAATGATGGCGCAGTGGGCCGACTACCTAGACAAGCTGCGCCAGGGTGCGGACGTGATCGCCCTGCGCGCGTGAGGCATAAGACGATGGCAAAAGCAAAATCAATCGCACGCTGGACGGTGAGCTGGCGCTTTGGCGACGGGTCAACCGAAACAATGCCGGTGGCAGATTTGGAAGAGAGCTTGCAGCGGCAATATCACGCAATGGCAACCAGCGATGATCCGTTACTCGCTGATGCGGGGCGCCGCCGATTACGGGAGGCCGCAGAAAATGCAGCCGCGCAGCAAATCGCCAATATGCAGCGCGCCGATATTTCAAAGCGCGCCCGATCCAGCCACCGAGGAGACCTCAAGGAAATTATTCAGTCAGTCATGCGCGCAGAAAAGACGCGCGGCACAGACTTCAAAACGTTCATGAGCCGGTGGGAAAAGGGTGTACTAAATGGTTTGCGATGCCAGCCCGAGGGCGGAAACAACTACCTGATCGAGGACGAAAACGACATCGATGGACACCAGCGCAAGTACACCTGGGGCACGCTCCAAACCTACTATTCGCAGTCGTGATTTAACGTTAGCGTCGTTAGCGCCAATCGCACCTCGACATTGCACCCATGTTCATTCATGGAGGTGCAAATGCAACCAGCTACCGTTTCCCGCCGTCATAACCGCGCCCCGCTGCAATCCCTGCACGCCGTCCAAATTGCCGAGGCGCTGCTGAAAATCCAGACCGTGATAGCCGTCACGGGCCTGTCTGAGTCCACTATCCGCCGTCGCGTTGCCGAGGGCCGATTCCCCGCCCCCATCAAGGACGGCACCCGCTGCACTCGCTGGGTGGCTGGTGACGTGACCAACTGGCTCCGCGCCAAGGTGGCGGCATGAGCTTTGACCGCACCCGACTCCCCGAGCCGCTGGGCTACTACGAAGGCCAGGGCCTGCAATTCAAGGAGCGCAAAGGCAAGTGGCGCACCACCGCTTGCAACTTCCACGGCAGCACCGACAGCATGCGCATCAACACCGACAGCGGCGCTTTTGTGTGCATGGCTGGCTGCGGCGCCCGTGGTGGCGATGTTCTGGCCTACCACCAGGCCCATGCGGGCCTGGACTTCATCAACGCCGCCAAGGAGCTGGGCGCATGGGTTGACGATGGCAATCCGGCGCCTGCCCGACCCACGCCACTACCTGCCCGCGATGCCCTGGCCGTGCTGGCCGTGGAGGCCAATCTGGTGGCCGTGGCCGCTGCCAACGTCGCTCAAGGCGTGATGCTGGCGCAAGTGGACTTGTCCCGCGTCTTGCAGGCGGCAGGCCGCATCCAAAAGATTGTGGAGGTGTTCGCATGAATGCTGTGATCGACATGGGGCGGGCAACCGCTCGCGTTGATGCCTTGGTGGATCGCAATAGCCAATGGCCTGACCCGCGCCCCATCGTGAGTGACCTTCCACCGGCCCCAACATTTGATGCCAATGCACTGCTGCCAAGGCCGCTTGCTGAGTTCGTCAACGACGAAGCCGACCGCATGTGCGCAGCGCCCGACTATGTGGCCGCCACGCTCATGGTTGCCCTGGGTTCCGTGATCGGCACCAAGTGCGCAGTGAAGCCCAAGCGCCGGGATGATTGGATCGTGACGCCCAACCTTTACGGTGGCGTGGTAGGTGATCCAAGCGCCAAGAAGTCGCCCACCATCGGCACGGTGATGCGCTTCATGGATCGCCTGGAGGCCAAGGAGGTGGAACTACTGGCCGAGCGTGTCAAGACCTACGAGGCCGAGCTGGCAGCGTTTGAAGCCCACGAATCGGCCATCAAGGCCAGCATGAAGAAGGCCGCAAGCGGTAAGCCAGACCAGGACAAGATGCTGGCCGCGCAAAACGACCTGACGAAGTTGGAAAAGCCCGAGGAGCCCCGCCCGAGGCGCTTCAAGTCCAACGACGCCACGGTGGAGAAACTGGGCGACATCCTGAGCCACAACCACCACGGCCTGCTGGTGTTCCGCGATGAGCTTATGGGCCTGTTGGCGAGCTGGGAGAAGGAGGGACGCGAGGGTGACAAGGCGTTCTATCTGGAGGGCTGGAACGGCACCGGCAGTTTCAGCATTGATCGCATCGGGCGCGGCAGTCAGTTCATCAACACCTTGTGCCTGTCTGTCTTCGGTGGCATCCAGCCCGACTTGCTGGAGCGCTACCTGGGCGGCATCGTCAACAGCATGGACAACGACGGGCGCATCCAACGCTTCCAAGTGCTGGTGTACCCCGAGCAGCCGACATGGGAGTGGCGCGACCGCTACCCGGTGAAAGGAGCGCGCGAGGCTGTGCGCGATCTGTTCGACCGGATGGCGAGCTTTGATCCTGTCATGGACGGTGCCACGCCTGCCGATGATTTTGTGAAGCTGCCGCACTTCATTTTCAACGACGAGGCGCAAGAGCTATTCATCCAGTGGGACACCGAACTGAACCGCGAGCGCATCCCGAACGAGGCAAATCCCATGATGCGCCAACACCTGGGCAAGTTCGAGAAACTGTTTTGCGCCGTGGCCTTGATCCTGCATTTGGCTGAGGGCCGCATCGGCCCCGTGACAGTCGAAAGCGCCATGCGCGCCGCCGTGTGGTGCGAATACTTGGAAGGCCACGCCCGGCGCATCTATGGCTTGGTGGAGACCGCCAAGACCACCACCGCCAAGATGCTGGCCCGCCGTATTGCAGACGGTAAGTTGCAATCGGGCTTTACTGCACGCGACGTGGTGCGCAAAAACTGGGCAGGCATCAAGTCCACCGCCGACGCAGAAACCGCTCTCGCCATCTTGGAGGAGCACGCCTGGATCATCGGCATCGAGGATGCGCCCGAAGGCGGCAGGCCCACCACCCGTTACCACCTCAACCCGAAAGCGAGGGCCGGGAAATGATCTCATGGCTAGATAAAGCGAAGGCGCATTTTTCACAAAAGCGCCAGGAGGCTACCGACGAAACCGACAAAACCCCCCTTTCGTCGGTTTTGGCAGTACCCCCCGCGCCCGTTTTTAAAAAACACGCATCCAACGACAGCGACGAAGCTGCACTACTGGAAGCATTGCTGGCCGAAGCGGATAGGGTTTGCGACCACTGGGGCGACGGCCCCGAGGCCAGGGCACAAATGCGCGAGGACGTAATGGCAGTTGCAAAGCATCAATGGCGTGACCTGCTAGAACACTTCCGAACGGCATACCCCAAGCCCTGATCCACAAGACCCGCCCCGAGCGGGTTTTTCTTCGCTTGATGGATTGATTTCTTGCATCGCTTTGTGGTATGCAATAGAATCTATCTATCAACACCCGCCCGGCGATTGCATGGGCACTTTTTCAAGAAAGCCCACAAATGCAACTGCATCAAATCCGCGAAGCCCGCGCCGCCAAAGTCCAAGAAGCCCGCTCCCTGCTGGCCAGCACTCCCCAGCTCAACGCCGAAGGCCAGGCCGCCTTTGATCGCATCAAAAAGGAAATCACCGAGCTGGAAGCGCAAGAGCAGCGCGCGCAGTTCATCGAGGACGCCGAGCGCCGCAGCCTGGGCCAGCCGGTGGACAAGGCCCGCAACGAGCTCGAGGGCGGCGTTAACGTGTTGGACGCCATCGCCGCTCAGATTGAAAACCGCAGCGTTACCGGTGCCCTTGCCGAGTTCCAATCCGAGGCCAAGCGCCAGGGCCTGACCGCCCGCAACGGCGGCGTGCTGGTGCCAACGAGCATCTTCGAAAAGCGCACCACCATGACCACGACTGGCGCGGCTGCTGTGGTGCCTGACGACTACCGTGCGGATCAATTCATCGGCCTGCTGCGCAACAGCATGATCGTGCGCAGCCTGGGCGCCCGCGTGCTGACCGGCCTGCGTGGCGATACCGTTCTGCCCAAGGCTACCGGCGCCGCCAGCGCCTTCTGGGTGAGCGAAGGCGACAGCCTGACCGAGAGCAACACCACGTACAGCTCCATCAAGCTGGAACCCAAGACCGTGGGCGCACTGACGGCCTTCTCGCGCAACCTTGCATTGCAGTCCAACCCCTCGATTGAGGCGTTGCTCAGGGACGATATTTCCGCTGTGGTGGGCCTGGCAGTGGACAAGGCTCTGATCCATGGAACCGCCGTGGCAAAGCAGCCGGTGGGCATCCTGAACGTGAGCGGCATTCAGACGGCAAACCTTGCCACCCTGAGCTGGGTCACCATCGTGGCGATGCTGGAAAAGCTGGGCCTGGAGAACATCACTCCGAATGCCGTGCTGACCCATGCCAAGGCCGCCACGAAGCTGCAAACCACCTTGAAGGACGCCAGCGCCGGTAGCGTGTACTTGATGGACGGCGGCCGCGTGGCTGGCCTGCCCGCCTACGTCACAAACCAGCTCGACGCCAAGGCAGGCACCCCGGACAAGGGCCGCGTGATCGCTGGCGACTTCTCGCAAATCGTGATCGGCGAATGGGGCGTGACCGAGATTCTGGCCAACCCCTATGCGACGGGCTACTACGAAAAGGGCGATGTTCAGCTCCGCATCATGCACACCATGGATGCGGTTGTCCGCCATCCAAAGGCGTTCGTGGTGGCCGACGACATGACCATTTAACCGAGGGTTGCGGCATGTTGGAACTACGCGGACACGGCACGCTCAAGGCGAGCGGCAACAAGACATTGACCGGCATCGCCGCCGTGTTCAATTCCGAAGCCAACCTGGGCCCATTCTGCGAAGTGGTGCGCCCTGGTGCTTTCGCCAAATCGCTGGCGACGGGTTCCAACATCCGCGCCCTGTACCACCACGATGGCAGTGCATTGCTGGGCACCACCCGAGGCGGCACCTTGCAACTTCGGGAAACGCCGCAGGGCCTTGCGTTTGAGCTGGCCTTGCCCGACACCACCCATGGGCGTGATCTGGCCATCCTGGTGGATCGCGGCGACGTTGCGGGATGCTCTTTCGGGTTCCGCGTGCCCGAGGGCGGCGACCGATGGGAGCAGCGCGGCGCGCAGACCGTGCGCGAGCTGCTGACCGTGGATCTTGTGGAAATCACGCTGACGGCAGACCCGGCCTATCAAGACACATCGGTGGCCCTGCGCAGCATGCCCAGCGTGTACGAACTGCATCGCCCTGGCATCGGCGGCAATGCCCTGTGGCTGGAGACTTGCCTGTGAAGATCATCGACCGCATCAAGTCCGTCATGGGCCTGGAGTCCCGCTCCGTGCTGGGCGTCAACGGCTGGCCTGTGCCCATCAGTGCATCGGCTGTCACGCCTGCCACCGCTCAGGGTGTATCGGCGGTCTATGCGTGCGTGCAGGCCATCGCAGAGACAACGGCCAGCCTGCCGCTGATCCTGTTCAAGCGCAACGGCGACGACCGCGAGCGCGCCTCGGATCATCCGCTCTATCGCGTGCTGCACGACATGGCCAACCCCGAGCAAACCGCCTTGGAGTTCCGCGAGTACATGCAAGCGTGCGTCCTGCTGCGCGGCAACGCCTTTGCGCGCCTGGTGCGTGGCTATGACGACGGCCAGGTGCGGGAGCTGTGGCCGCTCAACCCCGACAACGTGACGGTGCAGCGCACGGCATCCGGCCTGGTGTACGACTACACCAAAGACGGGGTTCTTACCCGCCTGCTGGCCCATGAGGTGCTGCACCTGCGCCACCGCCTGGGTGATGACGGGGTGATGGGCGTGAGCCCGATTGCCGCTGCACGTGGCGTGGTGGAGCTGGCACAAGCCGAGAACGAGCATGGCCGAAACACCTTCACCAATGGTGCCAGGCTGCTGGGCGTGCTCAAGTTCCCCGGACGCCTCAAGCCTGAGCAGCGCCAGGCCATCGCCACGAGCTGGGCAAGCCAACATGCAGGTGGCGGTAACGCAGGCCGCACGGCGATTCTTGAGGAAGGCGTGGACTTTCAAGCCCTGAGCATGAGTCTGGAGGACGCAAGCTGGATCGAGGCCCGCAAGCTGTCAGTGATCGAGATTTGCCGCCTGTACCGTGTGCCCCCTTCGATTGTGGGAGCCATGGAATCAGCGAACTATTCCAACAGCGTGGAGCACTCCCGCCAGTTCATCACGCAGACCCTGCGCCGCCATCTTGTGATGTGGGAACAGGCCATCGCTGCCAAGTGCCTGACAGACGCAGGCCGCCGCATGTACTTTGCCGAGCATCAGGTGGAGGGCCTTCTCCGTGGCGACAGTGCCAACCGTGCCGCGTTCTACAGCTCCGGCATTGCAGACGGATGGATGCTCAAGAGCGAAGCCCGCAAGCTGGAGAACCTGCCCGCTATCGACGGGCTCGATTCTGAGCCGGTTGCACTGAGCGCAAATCCGCGCCCAGCTCCGCAGCCGTACCCGAGCAAGCAGGGGGCGTGACGATGGCAGCAAACCGCACTGGACGCGATGCAGACCCGCGCCGCACGCTACCCCTCAACAGCGCCAGTTGGAGGCGCATGCGAGCGTCTGTGCTCAACGGTGAACCACTGTGCAGGCATTGCGCCGCCCGTGGCCTGGTGATCGAGGCAACGGACGTTGACCATGTGAGCGGCGACCCGTCCGACAACAGCTCCGAGAACCTACAGCCGCTGTGCCATAGCTGCCACTCGCTCAAGACCAATGCCGACATGGGCAAGCGCGTCTATCAGGGATGTGACGTGGACGGCCTGCCGCTCGATCCGAATCACCCGTGGGCGAAGGTATGCAGCCTCTTGCAGAAATCACCAGGCACGGATATTGCTAGACCGGCCGGTTCCCCTTCTTTTAATGCTGACTGCTTAAAAAATAGGCAATCATGAAGCTGACACCCAAGCGCCAGCGCTCCGACAGCGCCAAAGCCGCAGTCGCTGCGACCCAAGCCGCCGCCATGAGGCCCTTGGAGCCGCCTGCCCACGTCACGCTGCGCCCACAGGATGGCCCATTCTGGACGGCCATCGTGACCGCCCGCCCGCGTGATACCTGGAACGAGGTGGATCTGGCCAGCGCCGCGAACCTGGCCCGCTGCCAGGCGGACATCGAGGCCCTGCAAGCGCAGATTGATGAAGCGGGGTTCGTCATTGATGGCAAGGTCAATCCGGCGTGCGAGCTGCTGGAGAAAATGAGCCGCCGCGCCCTGGCCCTGACCCGTGCCATTGCCGTCAACACCGTGGCGACCGTGGGGCGCAGCGCCGATATTGTGAAGGGTGCCGAGCTGGAACGCCAGGCCCGCGCCGATATGCAGGACGATGGCCTGATCCCGACCTTGCGAGCCGTGAAGTGAGCCGCGCCGCCCGCATCATCAAGTTCATCGAGGCGTACTGTGTCACACCCGAGGGCGCGGACGTGGGCAAGCCGCTGCGCCTGGCCGAGTTCCAAAAGCAGTTCATCCGGGACGTGTACGACAACCCCGCAGGCACGCGCCGCGCCCTGCTGTCGGTGAGCAGAAAAAATGGCAAGAGCGGCCTGGTTGCCGGCCTGCTGCTGGCGCACCTGGTGGGCCCCGAGGCCAAGCAGAACGCGCAGATAGTCTCCGGTGCCATGAGCCGCGACCAGGCCGCCCTGGTGTTCTCGCTGGCCTGCAAGATGGTGCAGCAGTCTCCCAAGCTGGCGCCGCTGGTGAAGATCATCCCATCGGGAAAGCGCCTGATCGGCCTGCCCATGAACGTGGAATATCGCGCCCTGGCAGCCGAGGGCAAGACCGCGCACGGCCTGTCTCCGGTGTTGGCAATACTCGACGAGATCGGCCAGGTGCGCGGCCCGCAGTCGGACTTCATTGACGCTATCACCACCAGCCAGGGCGCCCATGCCGAGCCGCTGCTGATCGCCATATCGACGCAAGCGGCGAACGATGCGGATCTACTCTCGACGTGGATTGACGATGCCCAGGCCAGTGCAGACCCGCGCATTGTGTGCAGGCTGTATGCGGCCCCTGCTGGGTGCGAGCTGACGGACGAATCGGCATGGCAGGCCGCTAACCCGGCACTGGGCCTGTTCCGCTCGCGTGACGACCTCAAGGAGCAGATGGCGCAGGCGCAGCGCATGCCGAGCATGGAAAACAGCGCCCGCAATCTACTGCTGAACCAGCGTATCAGTACCGAATCGCCGTTCGTGTCGCCTGACGTGTGGAAGTCCTGCGCAAGGGGTATCGTTTCCCTGAACGACACCCCTGTCTTCTGTGGCCTGGATCTGTCGGCACGTACCGACCTCACCGCCCTGGTGATCGTCGGCCAGGTGGATGGCGTGTGGCAGGTGCAGCCGCATTTCTGGACGCCCGAGCAGGGATTGCACGACCGCGGCCGGCGTGACCGCGCCCCCTATGACGTGTGGCACCGACAAGGCCACCTGCGCACCACGCCAGGCGCCACCGTGGACTATGAGCATGTCGCGTCTGACATGCTGGAGATCCTCGCTGACCTTGACGTCCAAGCCATCGCCTATGACCGCTGGCGCATTGACCTCATGCGCCGGGAGCTGGACAAGCTGGGAGCCGAGCTGCCGCTGATGGAGTGGGGCCAAGGCTACAAGGATATGGCGCCGGCGCTTGATGCCCTGGAGGCCGAATTGCTCAATGCCCGCATCGCCCACGGCATGCACCCGGTGCTGACCATGTGCGCGGCAAACGCCACCGTCACCAAAGACCCGACCGGCGCCAGGAAGCTCGACAAAAGCCGCGCCACGGGCCGTATCGACGGCATGCAGGCCCTGGCCATGGCGATGGGCGCGGCATCGAGGGCAACGGAATCTCAATCCGTTGGTTTTGATTCCTTCACCTTTGTATAGCCCAGCCTGGGGGCGCCGCAAGGCATAGCCAGGACGCCTGTTAGTCGGTGAGTGAGGCGCGTAGAAAAACCCCGACTGCCTGCAGCAGCTCTTTCGGGATGCGTGGCAGGCACCTATTCAAACCCATTTGAAAGATTCAAATGCTGACACTGCAAGACGCCAAAGAACATCTTCGCGTGGATGACTACTGCGAGGACATGCTGATTGCCCGCCTGATCGACGCTGCGCAGGCCGCCGTGACCGACTACCTGGGCACCGAGGAACTACCTGACGCCATGCCGGTGCATGCGGCCTGCCTGATGCTGGTGGGCTCGCTGTACGCGAACCGGGAGACTTTGAGCGAGCGCCCGCTGAGTGAGAACCGGCTGTACGAGCGCCTGCTGGCCCCGTACCGAAAGTACGCCTGAGCCATCGCAAAACACGACTTGCGCTATTGATTGCAGCGTGATAGAAATTTAACGCAAAGAATGTAAATTGTTGATATACAAGCGATTGCAGCTATGAAATTTAAGTGCTTACACTAAATTCACATTCAGCGGGTATTTCCAATGTGCGATGACTGGAGCGAAAAATGAGGGCCGGACGTCTTGACCAGCGCGTGACCGTGGAGCAGCTTGTGACGATTGGGGATAGCTGGGGCGGCACCGTAGAGGCCTGGGCGCCGCTCATGACGGTATGGGCCGCTGTGGAGCCGCTGGTGGGCCGGGAGTACCTGGCAGCGCAGGCCGCGCAGTCCGAGGTGACGGCGCGCGTGACCATGCGCTACCGGACTGGCATCACGGCGCAGGATCGGGTGATCCATGATGGCAAGACCTACGGCATCGTGAGCGTGATCGACGTGCGCAGCCAGGGCCGGGAGCTGGTGTTGATGTGCAAGGCCGTGGGGTGATCTGCTACCCTGTTTCGAGTTTTCGCAAAACGCCGGAATAGAACCGATGGCGATGGGGAAAAGGCGGGGGTAAAAAATAAATCGAATTGCTGAAAACACGCAGCCATGCGGCATAGAAGCAACAGTTCGACTCCCTTCACCTCCACAGCACCTTCCTGCCTTTGTCTGCAGGCCCCCCCTCTCCCAAACCGGCTCAGCCAAGACTCGCCAGTGCACGCAGCTGCAGGCGGCTTGCAAAATCGCGCGCCTGGCCTGTCACTGGATCTGTGAATGACAGGGTGCGCGCCAGCAGCTGCAGCGGGTTCGAATAATCACCTTCGGGCGGGTCGTTCACCTCAGGATAGAAGCCATCACCGCACAGGGGCAGGCCCAGCGCCGCCATGTGCACGCGCAGCTGGTGGCGCTTGCCGGTGATGGGCTCCAGGCGATAGCGGGCCCACGGCCCCTCCTGCTCCACGACGGCCATGGCAGTGATGGCGTTGGGCGTGCCCGGCACCTCTTGCATGCGAAAGAAATGGCCGAGCTCCTCCAGGCGACTTTCGTGCACGCGTGGCAGCGGCAGGTCTGCCCGCCAGGGGGCGACGGCCTCGTACACCTTGCGCACCGCGCGCTCCCGGAACAAGGCCTGATACATGCCACGCGTGGCCCGCTGCACCGAGAACAGCACCAGCCCTGCGGTATCGCGGTCGATGCGGTGCACGGGCGAGAGTTCGGGCAGGCCCAGGCGGCGCTTCAGGCGCACCAACAGGGTTTGCTGCAGGTAGCGGCCGGCGGGTACCACCGGCAGGAAATGCGGTTTGTCGGCCACCAGGATGTGTTCGTCCTGGTAGAGCACCGTCTCTTCAAACGGGATGGGTCTTTCGCTGGGCAGTTCGCGATAGTAGTAGTAGCGCAAACCCGGCGTGCAGGGGCTTTGCGCGGTGGCGGCAACGCCTTGCTCGTCAACCACTTCGCCGGCACCAAGCCGGCGCAGCCAATCTGCGCGCGAGACGGCTGGCAGGCGCTGCACCAGAAAGTCCAGCAACAGCCCATGCACGATCGAAGGCAGCACCACGCAACTGGGATTCACGCCATCGCGCATGGGCAGCACGCGGGGGTCGTGCCGGTTGTGCATGTCAATTCCGAGTGGGCACGGTCACCTGTATGCAAAGCCCCTGGCCCTGCAGGCCGGGCAGCAGCTGCAGCCGCCCGCCGGCCTTGGCGGCGCGCTGGCGCATGCCGGCCAGGCCATGGCCGGCGTCCTGTCCGTTGAGCGCCGCGGCCGGAAGGCCCTTGCCGTTGTCACTGACCTGCAGCTGCCAGGCGCCGCCTGCGCCATCCTGCACATGCTGCAGCGCTATGGCCACGGCCGTGGCACCCGAATGCTGCAGCACGTTGCTCGCGGCCTCTTGCACGATGGCGGTGAGTTCGCGCGCCGGCGCGCCCATGGGCATGGCGGCAGCGCCCGCGAAGGCCACGTCCCACTGCAGCGTGATGCCACGCTGGTTCAGCGATGGCTGAATGCGGTGGCGCAGGCGGGCCAGTCGGTCGATGAGAGCGTCGTCATCCCCGTCCATGGAATCGACCAGCAGGCGCACGTCCAGCAGGCAGTGCTCCAGCGCCTTGACCAGCGGCTGCATGCTTGGGTTGTGTGCATCCACCATGGCCATGGCATGTACCAGCTGCGAGCCGACCTGATCATGCAGATCGCGCGCAATGCGCTGGCGCTCCTGCTTGAGCTCATGGCTGGGACGCGCACTGCGCCGGGGCCGCCATTGCAGTGCCCGCGGCAGCTGCAGCAGGATCAGCACGCCCAGCAGAATGGTCGTCACCAGATTGAAAAGCAGCCAGTAGTGACTTGCACCCGAAGGCAGGTTGGTGAAGACCAGGAGCAGGTTGGCACACAGCTGTATGAACCAAAGCGCGGCGCAGGCCAATGCATACGCCGGCGGGCGGGTGCGAAACATGATGTCCTTCTAATCTATGCACCCACAAGGCACCCGCGCCTTGTAACTGCCTTGACCGCGAAAGTTGGCCACAAAATGCAACGTGTGCGAGGTACCTGCCGGCACCCGAGGGGTGGGTTTCCTCTCACGCTCTCAGAACAGGCCCCGCAGCGAGGCAAAGCGCACCGCCTGGGCGCGGGTGCGCACCTGCAGCTTGCGGTAGATGTTCTTGATGTGCGTGTTCACCGTCAGGGCGCTGATCTGCAGCTGGGTGCCGATCTCGGCACTGGTGTAGCCGCTGGCAACCATGCGCAGCACCTCTTTTTCGCGCTGCGACAGGCGCTCTGGCTCGTGCTCTGCAGTGGCCTGCACAGGTGCCTGAGCTTCGGGTGCTGCGGCTGCTGGCGCCGCGGGCGCGCCATGGTCAAAGCGCTGCAGCAGCCGGCGCGCCAGATTGGGCGTGATGGACGCGCCGCCATTGGCCACCTGCAGCACCGCCTGGGGGTAGTTGCCGAACCACGAATTCTTGACGAGATAGCCGGTGGCGCCAAGCTCAAAGGCATGCAACACCTGGTCGTCGTTTTCCATGATAGAGATGACGATGGCTTCGGCGGACGGCCGATTGGATTTCAGGTAGTCGATGAGCTCGAAGCCCTCGCCATCGCCCAGGTTCAGATCCACCAGCAGCACGTCGAATTCATGCTGCTTGATGGCCTTGCGCCCTTCGCGCACGCTGCCGGCCTGGGCCACCAGCATGGTGCGCTCATCGGCCATGAGCTCCTGGGCAATGACGCGCCGCATGTGCGGATCGTCATCGACGAGCAGCACGCGCACCGGCTTTTCGACCTGGCCGGTCATGAAGTCCGGCCACATGGACGGTGGGCTTTGGTGTACGGCAAACTGGCCCGCGCCTGGCTGGCTCGCCTCGGCAGAAGAGGTCGTTTGCGCGGCGTTGGCTTCATTCGAATTCAGCATGCTGTGCTCCAGGCAGTGGTTCTTGCGGGCAAACACCAACGGAAATTTTGGTATCCAAAAGCTCAGACAGAGCTTGGTGAAATAACTGGAAAGTTACACCGAAATACGCTGATTTACGGCATAAAACTTTTTCAAGTTACCAGATTAACTTTCTGAAACTATTGTAGTGCGAAAGTCGGAAGAAATCTCAGTGGAAATCTCGACTGCCGCCCAGCGCCTGCGCCAATCGCCCCAGCAGCGGGCTGAGATCCTTGAAGCGCTGCCCGATCAGGTGGCGTACTGCCATGCCGGCATCCGGCGCATCCGAGCATTGCCACACGCCCTCCACGGCCAGCAGCCTGGCGCGCATGAGCGCGTCGCGCCAGCGCTCGAGCTGCGCGGGCCAGACGATGACGTTGACCGGGCCGGTCTCGTCCTCCAGCGTGACGAACATCGTGCCCTGGGCCGTGCCGGGCCGCTGGCGCACGGTGACGATGCCGCAGGCACGCACACGCCGCCCCCGGGGTATGTCGCGCAGTTGCAACGCCGTGGCGATGCGCCAGCGCGCCAGGTGCGCACGCAGCAGCGCCAGCGGGTGGCGGCGCAGGGTCAGGCCGGTGGCTGCGTAGTCGAAAAGAATGTCCTCGCCCTCGGGCGCGGCCGGCAGCTGCAGGGCTTCTTCGTGCACGGGCGCCTGCTGTAGCAATGGCAATGCATGTAGCTGTGCGGCAGCATCCCACATCTGCTGGCGGCGGTGGCCCGACAGCGCGCGTAGTGCATCGGCCGCGGCCAGGGCCTGCAGATCCTGCCGGTCGAGCCGCGCGCGCAGGGCCAGGTCTTCGGTGCTGGCAAAGGGGCCGTCGTGGCGCGCATGCACCAGCCGCCGGGCCGCGTCCTGGCGCAGGCCGGCCACCAGCCGCAAGCCCAGGCGTACGGCGGGCTGGGGCAGTTGCACGCCATGCACGGGTGCCAGCGGTTCTTCCAGCGTGCAGTCCCAGTCGCTCGCCGTCACGGCTATGGGCAGCACACGCACACCGTGGCGGCGCGCGTCCTGCACCAGCTGAGACGGAGCGTAAAAGCCCATGGGCTGGGAGTTGAGCAGCGCCGCCAGAAAGCAGGCCGGCTCGTGGCGCTTGAGCCAGCTGCTGGCGTAGGCCAGCAGGGCGAAGCTGTAGGCGTGGCTTTCGGGGAAGCCGTATTCGCCAAAGCCCAGGATCTGCTGGAACAGGCGGTCGGCAAACTCCTGCGGATAGCCGCGTAGCAGCAGGCCGCGCTTGAAGCGCTCCTCGAACTGGTGCACGCCGCCCACGCGTTTCCATGCGGCCATGGAGCGGCGCAGCGCATCGGCCTCGCCCGGCGTGAAGCCCGCGCCGGCGATGGCGACCTGCATCACCTGCTCCTGGAAGATGGGCACGCCCAGCGTGCGCGCCAGCGCCTCGGCCAGCTGTGGGTATTCCAGCGGGAAGGGCTCGCCAGGCCCCAGCCAGCGCTGGCGCTCACGCGCCCGCAGGTAGGGGTGGACCATGCCGCCCTGGATCGGGCCGGGCCGCACGATGGCCACCTGCACCACCAGGTCGTAGAAGCTGCGCGGCTGCAGGCGCGGCAGCATGCTCATCTGCGCGCGGCTCTCAATCTGGAACACGCCCACGGTGTCGGCGCGGCAGACCATGTCGTAGGTGGCGGGGTCTTCCTGCGGAATATCGGCCAGGCCCCAGGGCTCGCCGCGCAGCAGGGCACGGGCATCCAGGCAGCGGCGCAGGGCGCTGAGCATGCCCAGCGCCAGCACGTCCACCTTCAAGAGGCCCATGGCGTCCAGGTCGTCCTTGTCCCACTGGATGATGGAGCGCCCCGGCATGGCCGCGGGCTCCACCGGCACCAGGCGCGTGAGCTTGCCCTGGGTCAGCACGAAGCCGCCCACATGCTGGCTCAGGTGGCGCGGAAAGCCGCGCAGCCGGCGCGTGAGCTCCAGCCACAGCGCGGCCTGGTGGGCGGGCAAGTCTTCGCCCAGGCTGGCGGCCAGGGCCTGCAAATGATCCACGGCCAGCACGTCGTCGAACCAGTGGTGATCCTTGGCAAAGGCATCCACCAGGGCCGGCGCCAGGCCCAGGGCCTTGCCCACATCGCGCAGGGCGCTGCGCGTGCGGTAGCTGATGACCACGGCCGTGAGGGCGGCGCGCTCGCGCCCGTATTTGGCGTAGATGTACTGGATGACCACCTCGCGCCGCTCGTGCTCGAAGTCCACGTCGATGTCGGGCGGCTCGCTGCGCTCCTTGCTGATGAAGCGCTCGAACAGCAGGTGTGCGTGCTGCGGATCGACGGCCGTGATGCCCAGGCAGTAGCAGACCACCGAATTGGCCGCCGACCCCCTGCCCTGGCAAAGGATGCCCTGGCTGCGCGCGTAGCGCACAATGTCGTGCACGGTCAGGAAGTACATCTCGTAGCCGCAGTCGGCAATCAAGTCCAGCTCCTTGCCGATCTGCGCCTGCACCCGCTCGGGCACGCCGGCGGGGTAGCGGGCGTGCGCGCCCTCCCAGGTCAGCCAGGCCAGGGTCTGCTGCGCCGTCATGCCGGGCAGCACGGTCTCCAGCGGGTAGTGGTAGCTGATTTCATCTAGGCTGAAACGGCAGCGCGCCGCCACGGTCAGCGTGGCCGCCAGCAGTTCGGGCGGGTACAGGCCGGCGAGTTGGCTGCGCGGGCGCAGGCGCTTCTCGGCATGGGGCTGCAGCGCAAAACCGCAATCGGCCAGGCTGCGGCCCAGGCCCACGGCGGTGATCACGTCCTGCAGCGGCTTGGCCGCGCGCGCATGCAGGTGCACGTCGCCCGCGGCCACCAGCGGCAGGCCCAGGCGCGCGCCGGCCTGCGTGAGCGTGCCCAGCCACAGGCCATCGTCCAGCGCCAGGTGCAGTTCCACGGCCAGCCAGCATTTGTAACAAAATAGGCCTCTAGCGCTTTCCAGGCAAGCGCTAATAGCTATCAAATCAGAAGCATCTGTAAAAACCTCGCGGCGCGGCGCCAGCAGCAGTTCGCAGCCGCGCAGCAGCGCCCAGGGCGACTGCGCATCCACCCGGTAGCCGCCTTTGGCGGCACACGCGCGCGCGGCGCTGATGAATTCGCACAGGTCGCCCCAGCCCTGCAGGTCACGCGCCAGGGCCACGATACGCAGCTCGCCCCACAGGAATTCGCTGCCCACGATGAGCGGCAGGCCCAGCTGCCGGGCCGCCACATGGGCGCGCACCACGCCGGCCACCGAGCATTCGTCGGTCAGCGCCAGGGCGCTGTAGCCCAGGGCGTGGGCGCGTTCAACCAGCTCCTGCGGGTGCGATGCGCCACGCTGGAAGCTGAAGTTGCTCAGCGCGTGCAGCTCGGCGTAGTCGGGTAGCATGATCCTAGAAACAGCAGTTGACCGCTTTCAAACTTCACGAGAACCGCATGGGTATTGCCTTTAGCTGCCTCGTTGCCGCTCACCTGCGGGGTGACAGCGCTACGCACTTGCCAGCACCGCGCTCGCCGCGCCATGCGGCGTTGCTCCTCCTTGCGGGCAGTAGCCCGCCGCGTCGTCACGCCTTGCCTGACACGCCGATCACGGCACTGGCAAGCGCGTCCAACTGCCGTTTCTAGGATCACCCGTACACCCCCTGCAGAAACCAGCCGCCCGTAGCCCGGTCGCGAAACACCCAGACGCTGCCGGCGGCGGCGTTGTGCGCCAGAAAGTAATCGCGCCGGGCCAGGCCGGTGCCTGACTCACCCTCCCACCAACCGGCCTCCACACGCTGCGGCCCGGCAAGCAGGCGCAAGGGGCGGCCCAACAGGCAGGGGCGATGGCCTTGCAGGTCCAGGGGCTGCGGTGGACGCACCAGCCAGGGGGGCCACAGTCCAGCGGGGCTGTCGGCCGCCTCGTCCTGGGCAGGAGACGGCGGCGTGATGGCGGGGTGCCAGTGCTGCATGCGCTCTGGCCGGTGGTCGGCATGCAGCCGCGCCACCTGCAGGCTGGCCGGGCCCAGCCGGGCCGACAGGCGCTCGATGAGCTGGTGCCAGGGCTCGCCCCGGGCCTCGTCGGGCGCGGGCGGCAGCAGGCTGGCGCTGGCCTGGGCCAGGGGCGCCGTCTGCAGGCTGCGCAGCGCCAGGCGGTTTACCGGCGCGGCCAGGCGCTGGTGCGCCAGTCGCTCGGCCAGCAGGCGGCGCAGGTGGGCCATGGCCTGCAGCGGCTCGGCGGTGCGCAGCTCCAGGCTTTGCCAGGGCGGCAAGTCCACGCCATCGACGCGGCGCAGGTCATGGCGCCAGGCCAGCTCCAGCGCCAGCACACCCTGCTGGCGCGCACGCAGCCAGCCCTGCAGCGCATCCAGCAGGCGCTGGCCGGCCATCAGCAAAGCCGGGGCCGATTCGACCAGGGCCGACAACTCCAGCTCCAGCGCAAACCGTTCGGGCAGGGTGATCCAGATGAGGCCATGCGGGGCGTCGCCCCAGGCCTGATCCAGCGCCAGCAGGCAGGCGGCACCAAAGCGCCGCGCCAGGCCAGCACGCGGCAGCGCGCGCAAATCGCCCCAGCTGCGGCAGCCCAGGTGCTGCAGCGCCGCCACATGCGGACGCAGTGCCGTCAGGGTGGCGATGGGCAGGTCGTGCGGCAGCCGCTGCGGCGGGCTGCGGCCCATGCGCTGCAGGCGCAGCAAGGCCAGGGCCTGCAGGGCCGTGGGGCCGGTGGCCCAGGCTTGATCGGCCGCGTTCTCTTGCGCTGCTGCGGGCGCCTGGTTGCGCAGCAGCGCCTGCAGGGCGGCGCGCCCGCCCCACAGGCGCTCCACGCTGTCGACCTCCAGCAGCAATGCTTCGTCCAGCAAGGTCACGCACGGCGTGAAACGCAGCGCCCACCAGCCCTGGGCGTCTGGCGGCACACCGGGCGCCGGGTCAATGCAGGGCAGCAGCCAGGCCAGCCACGGCATGTGCCACCTCCTGCGGCCTGGCCCTGCCCCAGGTGGCGGCCTGCGCCTGCTGGCGCCGCTGCGCCTGGCCCTGCAGGACGGCGGCCAGCAGCGCAGCGTGCGCGGGCAACACCACGGGGTGCAGCGCGCTCGGGCCGCGGCGCTTGATGACGTGGATCAGCAGCCGATCCGCCTGCGGCTGCAGCCACAGGCGCAGGGGCGCGGGCGACGCCTGGGCTCGCGCGCCCTCGGGCCGCAGCACCCACAAAAGCTGCTGGTTCTGCGCGGCTGCCAGCTGCAGCCGGCGCAGCGACTGCGTTGCCACTTGCGGCAGCCAGGCCAGCACGGCGCGCACGTCGCGGCAGCGCAGCGCCTGCTCGCAGGCCCAGGCGGCGGCCATGGCGGCACCGGAGCCCACAGGCCTGATGCAACACAGCCGCGGCACGGGCACGCCAGCGGCCTGCAACGCGGGCATGAAGGGCTCCAGCGGCGGCGCCACCAGCACGGCATGGCCGGACGAGTCTGCAAGCAGACGAGCCAGCGCGGGCGCAAGCAGCCTCCATTCGCAATGGGCATCGATGGGCAGCAACAACTCGGTCATGCCTGCCAAGGGCCAGCCACCCCCGGGCAGTTGTGCATTCAGCTGCTCGTGGCCCGTGTCCACCGCCCGCTGTGGCGCCTGCGCCCAGGCGTCACCGCGCCAGACACCGGGTAAATCGTCTATGAAAAAAGGAAGAGCAGCGCCCATGGGTACCTCGCATGAATACTGTTTAAATATACAGTATTCATGCGAGACATGCCCAAATCAGGCCTGCGTGGCCGGCGCTTGTACCAGCCTGGCGGTGCAGGCAGCGCGCCATTGTACGACGGCAATGTCGCCAGCATCCTCGCTGGCCGACAGTTGCGGCCAATGGCTGTGGGTGGTGTCGATGATGCGCTGCAGCTGCCACAGCGCCTCTTGCCCCAGCAGGGCCAGCTCGGCCAGGCCCTGGGCGTCGCCCTGCAGGTGCGGCAGCATCTCGGCCAGCTGCCGCGGGTGGGAGCCAGACTCGAACAGCGATCTTTGCAGCGCCGCCAGCCGCTGCTCGACCAGCGCACAGGCCGGCTCGGGGGAAGGCTGCCCGGCCACGGGCTGCAGGATGACGCGGCAGCGCTGCCAATCCTCGAAAGCCCCGGTCAACAGCGTGATGCAGCGCTGCACATCGTCCTGCGAGGCTGGCACATCACCCTGCACGGCCCGTATCTGCAGCAAAGGCAGCAGGCAGGCCACCAGATCGGCCGGAAACTTGCGATGGTTCAGCTTGAGCGTAAGCGCCAGGCGCTGGGCCGCACCCTCGCTGGCATATTTTTCAAAGAAGGCGGCCACCACCTCGGCGGTCAGCAGGATCTGCCCCAGGCGCGAGATCTGCTCGCCGCGCAGGCGCCGCGGGTAGCCGCTGCCGTCCATGCATTCGTGGTGCTCCAGCACCGCCTGCTCCACCGAGCGCGGATAGATGTTTTGCTCTCTGATGATGAGCATGGCCGTGACCGGATGCGCCAAGAGCTGCTTGCGCCCTGCCCCGGTGATCTTGTTCGCCGGGTCATGCCAGGCCGGATCCATGTGCAGCACCCCCAGGTCGTGCAGCAGCGCCGCCGCGGCCAGGGGCGTGCATTCGCGCTCGCTCAGGCCGCTTTTGATGCCCAGATACACGGCCACCAGCATCATGCGCACGCTGTGCGCAAACAGCAGGGGGTGCTGCTCCCGCATCACCGTGAGCTTGAAGGCCAGCGCCGGCGGCAGCGGCATGGCGCGCACCGGGGCGAGCAGTTTGCTCTCCGTCATGTCTGGCAACGTATGCACCAGCAGGTAGACCAGGGTGTCGCCTTCGCATTGCGTGCGCGCCACCTGCAGCAGCGACTGCACGCTGACCATGTTCTCCACGCTCAGGTGGTCTTCGATAGGGCCGCGCAGCTTGTGCTTGACCAGGCGATCGTAGAGCTCGCTGTCCACGCGCGTGCCCTTGTCCACCAGCTTGACGCCACGGTCGGTGTAGATGGCATCGTGCGTGAGCACGCCGCCGCGGTCGGCCATGTCGGTGAGGGTGCGCAGGTAATGGCGGTTGTCACCGGGGGCGTTCGCGTCATCGGCGATCGAGGCCGCAAGACTGGTTTCGAAAACGTTCATGCACGGATCATGTGTTTCTAAATGTCGCCGGCGACTATACGGTGCTTTGCGCGCCATAGCAAAAAAACAAAGGCCGGAGTGTCACCTCCGGCCTGATGTATGGGGAAAATGCACCGATCCAGCTCAGGAGCGGCAAGCCCTTAGCGCAACAGCGTCACGCCCGTCTTCGACTGGATTTCCTCGAAGCTCACACCCGGGGCCAGCTCCACGAGTTTCAGGCCCTGGGGCGTGACATCCATCACGCCCAGGTCGGTGATGATGATGTGCACCACGCCCACGCCCGTCAGCGGCAGCGTGCACTGGGGCAGGATCTTCATGTCGGTGCTGCCGTCCTTCTTGCGCGCCACATGTTCCATCAGCACGATGACCTTGGGCACGCCACCCACCAGATCCATGGCGCCGCCCATGCCCTTGACCATCTTGCCGGGGATCATCCAGTTGGCCAGGTCGCCCTTCTCGCTGACCTGCATGGCACCTAGGATGGCCAGGTTGATCTTGCCACCGCGGATCATGGCAAAGCTGTCGTGGCTACCGAAGATCGACGTGCCGGGGATGGTGGTCACGGTCTGCTTGCCGGCGTTGATCAGGTCGGCATCCACCTGATCCTCGGTTGGGAACGGGCCTATGCCCAGCATGCCGTTCTCGGACTGCAGCCACACCTCCTTGTCGCCCGTATGGTTGGCCACCAGCGTGGGAATGCCGATGCCGAGGTTGACGTAGAAGCCGTCTTGCAGTTCCTGGGCCGCGCGTGCGGCCATCTGGTCTTGAGTCCAGGCCATGTCTGTCTCTCCTATTGATGGCATGGGGCAGGGATTGGCAAATCCGCCCCACAAATTATTTGGTTTCGGTCAGGGTGCGCTTCTCGATGCGCTTTTCGGGATGGGCATTGAGCACGATGCGGTGCACATAGATGCCGGGCAGATGGATATCGTCGGGCGCCAGCTCGCCCACCTCGACGATCTTCTCCACCTCGACGATGCAGATCTTGCCGGCCATGGCCACGGCCGGGTTGAAGTTGCGCGCCGTCAGGTTGAAGCGCAGGTTGCCGCTCTTGTCGGCCACCGCCGCCTTGACCAGCGACACGTCGGGTACCAGCGAGCGCTCCATCAGGTAGGTATGGCCGTCGAACTCACGGGTTTCCTTGCCCTCGGCAACGATGGTGCCCACGCCGGTGCGCGTGAAGAAGGCCGGAATGCCGGCGCCGCCGGCACGCAGCTTCTCGGCCAGCGTGCCCTGGGGGGTGAATTCCAGTTCCAGTTCGCCGGCCAGGTACTGGCGCTCGAATTCCTTGTTCTCGCCCACGTAGGAGCTGATCATCTTCTTGATCTGGCGCGTCTCCAGCAGCTTGCCCAGGCCAAAGCCATCCACGCCGGCGTTGTTGGAAATGGCGGTGAGGTTCTTCACACCGCTGTCGTGCAGGGCCTGGATCAGGGCCTCCGGGATGCCGCACAGGCCGAAGCCACCGACGGCCAGCAACTGGCCGTCCTGCACGACGCCCTTGAGCGCCTCGTCCGCCGATGAATAAAGCTTGTTCTTCACTACTGTCTCCTGAAGTACTACGGGAATGCGCTACGATACTACGTATTCGATTACGTAGTATTCCCTAAAGACTTGCACCACCATGGACTTTGCCGATTACCGCATGGCTTTCGAGATGGCGCCCGTGGGCCTGGTGATCTCGCGCAACCGCGCCATGGTGGACTGCAACCGCCAGGTCTGCGAGATGTTTGGCGCCTCGCGCGAACTGCTCATCGGCCAGTCGTTCCAGATTCTCTACCCCAGCGTCGATGAATACGAGCGCCTGGGCGCGCGCATGGCCCCGATACTCAACGCCCGGGGCTACTACGCCGACAGCCGCATCATGAAACGCGCCAATGGCGAGACCTTCTGGTGCCACGTCTCGGGCCGCGCCCTCGATCGCCAGGATCCGCATGCCTCGGGCATCTGGAGCTTTGAAGACCTCAGCGCCCAGCGCCCCGTGAAGGCCGAGCTCACGGCGCGCGAGCGCGAGGTGGCCGCGCGCCTGCTGGAGGGCATGACCTCCAAGGAAATCGGCCGCGCCCTGGACATCAGCCACCGTACGGTGGAGATCTACCGCGCCCGGCTGATGCGCAAGTACAGCGCCTCCACGGCCGCAGATCTGGTGCAAAAGCTGCTGCTTGGGTAACTCGTGCCGTTCTGATCCCCCCAATCAAACTGTCGAAAAATTTGACACACGACATGCGTTTGGAGCCGTCGTCCAAGCAGAATCAATAACTTGAATTTCTGGCCCGATCATTGCTTTATTGGTTGCAGCTATCACCGGCCACTAGGAATGAACCATGAAGCACGCAATCAAAAAGACAGGCCTCTACGTTGCAACAGCGATCGCATTGGCGTTCGGTTGTGCAAGCGCCGCCCAGGCAGCGACGGTTTCCTGGACTGATTGGACAAACACGAGTGCCGCTGCAAGCCAGGTTTTTGGCGACCTCGACATCAACGGTGCGCATGTCGGCGTCACCTTTACCGGCGCCTATGCGTTCGCACAGACAACGGGGGGCACCAATTACTGGTCGCCGGCAGCGCCATATCTCAGCAGCCTGGCTGGCAACGCACCACCCGCATCGGACATCATCGCACTGAGCACCGGCGGGACAGCCACGATCACCTTTTCACAGCCTGTCGTCGATCCGCTGATTGCGCTCGTGAGCTGGAACGGCAACACCGTCGACTTCGGCGTGCCGATCGAGGTTTTGAGCTACGGATCCGGCTATTGGGGCAACGGGACTCCAGTCCTTAACCCGACCAGCACCGGCTTCTTCGGCAACGGTGAAGTTCACGGCGTGATCCGTCTGCCGGGCACCTATAGCTCGGTGACATTCACACATACCACCGAGAACTGGCATGGATTCACTGTGGGCGCGATCGGCCAAGGTAACGGCAACGCGGTTCCAGAACCGGGATCGGTAGCTCTCATCTCCTTGGCGCTTTTCACACTCGGCGCCACCCTGCGCAGGCGTCGCAGCTGAGTCACGACAACGCCTTCAACACGACGTCGGTCGCGTATCTGCGCCGCTCCACACTGCCGGGCAGATCCTGGACGCCGCACGCGCACACAAGGCGCCCACGCAGCCGCTAAACTGCGCGCTACGCTTGCCGACGCCGTAACCACCGCCTGGGTGGCCTGGGGTTCGCAGGCTTTTTTGCCTTTGCTCGCCCGCCCACGCCCAAGCCACCATGTCCACGGTCTTCAACTTCACCTTCGTTCCCTGGTTCCGCTCCGTGGCGCCGTATATCCACAAGTTCCGGCACCAGACCTTTGTGGTGGGGCTGACGGGCGAAGCCATTGCCGCGGGCAAGCTGCAGAACATCGTGCAGGATCTGGCCTTGATCCAGGCCATGGGCGTGAAGATCGTGCTGGTGCACGGCTTTCGCCCGCAGGTCAACGAACAGCTGGCGGCCAAGGGGCATGCCGCACGCTACTCGCTCGGCATGCGCATCACCGATCCGATCGCGCTGGACTGCGCCCAGGAGGCCGCGGGCCAGCTGCGCTACGAAATCGAGGCCGCCTTCAGCCAGGGCCTGCCCAACACCCCCATGGCGGGCTCGCGCGTGCGTGTGATCTCGGGCAACTTCCTGACCGCACGGCCGGTGGGCATCGTCGATGGGGTGGACTTCCAGCACACCGGCCTGGTGCGCAAGGTGGACGTGGAAGGCATACGCCGCACGCTGGCCTCCGAGGCCATGGTGCTCATCTCGCCGTTTGGCTTCTCGCCCACGGGCGAGGCCTTCAACCTGGCCATGGAGGAGGTGGCCACGCGCGTGGCCAGCGAGCTCAAGGCCGACAAGCTGCTGTTTTTGACCGAGGTGAGCGGCATACGCACCAAGCCCCTGGAGCCCGAGGGCGAGGACAACCCCATAGACACCGAGCTGCCCCTGGCCGCCGCGCGCCAGCTGCTGGCGCAGCTGCCCCCGGCGCAGCAGCCCACCGACATGGGGTTCTACCTGCAGCACTGCATACGCGCCTGCGAGCATGGCGTGGATCGCAGCCATATCCTGCCCTTCGCGCGCGACGGCGCCCTGCTGCTGGAGATCTACGTGCACGACGGCATCGGCACCATGGTCGTCGATGAAAAGCTGGAGGAAATGCGCGAGGCCACGATTGACGACGTGGGCGGCATCCTGCAATTGATCGAGCCCTTCGAGCGCGACGGCACCCTGGTCAAGCGCGACCGCACCGAGATCGAGCGCGATATCTCGGCTTACACCGTGATCGAACATGACGGCGTGATCTTTGGCTGCGCCGCGCTCTACCCCTACCCCGAGGCGAACACCGCCGAAATGGCCGCCGTCACCGTCTCGCCCAACAGCCAGGGCACGGGTGACGGTGAAAAGCTGCTCAAGCGCATAGAGCAGCGCGCGCGCTTGCTGGGCCTGGCCAGCATCTTCGTGCTGACCACGCGCACCATGCACTGGTTCATCAAGCGGGGCTTCCAGCCCGTGGCGCCCGACTGGCTGCCCGAGGCGCGCAAGCGCAAGTACAACTGGGATCGCAAGAGCCAGGTGCTGGTCAAGCGGCTGTGAGCGCGCCCGCCGTGCCTGCGGACCCGATGTAGCGCTCGCGCCGCTGGGCCTTGAGCTGCTGCACGTCCACCAGCACCAGGCCATCGACGCAATGGCTGAATTCCGGGTCCACGCCGAAGTCCAGGAAGCGCACGCCGCCCGGCTCGGCCACTTCCGTGTACTGCTTGTACAGCGTGGGCACGCTGCAGCCCAGGTGCGCCAGAAGGTGCTTGAGGCGCACGAAATCCGCGCTGCTGTCGCCGCTCGCCACCGTCTCCAGATCGCTGCCCGGCACGTAGGGGCGGCGGGCCTCGGCCACGCCGGGCTCGCCATAGTGGCTGCGGTAGTGGTGCACCAGCAGATCGCGCGCCGCCTGGGGCATGTCGCGCGAGAGCGAGACCGGGCCGAACAGGTAGCGGCACTCGGGATAGCGCCGCACGTAGGCGCCGATGCCGAACCACAGGTAGTCGAGCGAGCGGCGGCCCCAGTAGCGCGGCTGCACGAAGGAGCGGCCCAGCTCCAGCCCCTGCTGCAGGTACGGCACCATGCGCGGGCCGAACTGGAACAGGCTGTGCGTGTACAGCCCCTCTACGCCCTGGTCCTGCACCACCGCGGCCGTGCGCACCATGCGGTAGGCGCCGACGATCTCCAGATCCTGGGGATCCCACAGGATGAGGTGGTCGTAGATCAGGTCGTAGCGGTCCAGGTCGCGGCGGCGGCCGCTGCCCTCGCCGACGGCCCGGAAGGCGAGCTCGCGCAGCCGCCCCACTTCGCGCAGCACGGGCGAGTCCAGCGCGCCGCGGAACAGGTGGATGCGCTTGCCGTCCGGCGTCTGCCCCAGCAGCGCGCAGGCGCCCACGGCCTGGGCCAGCGCACTGCGGTCCACCGGATGGGCGACAGCCGTCTCGGTGTGCAGCAGGCCGGGCCTGTCCTGCGCCACACGGTACAGGTGCTTGCAGAACAGCTTGGCCTTGGCCGCGTCCGGCAAGGGCATGGCGCCGTGGCTGCTGTGCGGGATGGGGTGGCCGATGCGCAGGGCTATGCTCTTGCGGTGCTGGCCGAACATCTCCTGCACCAGCAGCAGCGTGGCCAGCGGCTTGTAGCACAGGGAGGCGCCATAGAACAGGGCCGAGTTGCGGCCGTCGATGTGGATGGGCACGATGGGCGCCTGCGTCTGCGCCGCCAGCCGCAGAAAGCCGCTGTGCCAGCGCCCGTCGCACACGCCGCCCGGGCGCAGGCGCGAGACCTCGCCGGCCGGGAAGATGATGACTGCCCCCTCGCCGCGCAGGTGCTCCAGGATGGCCTTGAGCTGCCGCGCGCCGCTGTGTCCGCCCAGCACCGTGACCGGCAGCAGCAGGCGCTGGAGGGGCGCGAGCGTGGCGAGCAGGCCGTTGGCGACGATCTTCACGTCGCTGCGGATGCTGCCCACCAGGTTGAGCAGCGCCAGCCCGTCGAGCGAGCCCAGGGGGTGGTTGGCAATGATGACCACGCGCCCGCGCGCCGGAATGCGCTCGCGCTCGTTGTCGCGCACCGCGTAGCTGAAGGCGAAATGCTCCAGCACCTGCTCGACGAACGGAAAGCCCTCCAGGTGCGGGTACTGCTGGGCGAAATGGCGGAAGCTCTGCTCGTGCAGCAGGCGGCGCAGCATGCCGCGCACGCCCTTGCTCAGCCACGGATGCCGCTGCAGTTGCGGCAGGTGCAGGTCGACGATCTGGTCCACGGAGATCATGGCGCTCACTCCCAGGTGCATGCGCCGGAGGGGGTCTCCGGCACTGCAGCCATGCTGAGGCCATGCCATGACGGGCGCGCGACAGGCCCGTGACCGATACGCGACAGGCGCGCGCCGCGCCCGCAGCGCGTCAGAGCCGCACGTCGTCGATCTGCTCGGGGTCGAGGAAGCGCTCGGCGTAGCGCTGGTACACCTTGCCCTGCACGAAGACATCGAACAGATCGGGGTCGATGTGACCACCCTTCACCATCTTGCGCATCACCGCCAACGCCTGTGACAGCGTCATGGACTGCTTGTAGGGACGATCGGCAGCGGTCAGCGCCTCGAAGATGTCGGCCAGGCCCAGCATGCGCGCCTGCCACGACAGCTGCTCGCGCTGGAGCCCGCGCGGGTAGCCCTTGCCATCCATGCGCTCATGGTGGCCACCGGCGTACTCGGGCACGTTGCGCAGGTGGCTGGGCCAGGGCAGGCTCTCCAGCATCTTGATGGTGGCCACGATGTGGTGGTTGATGATGCCGCGCTCGGTGCGCGTCAGCGTGCCCGAGCGGATGCTCAGGTTCTCCACCTCGTCGTCGGACAGAAAATCCTCCACCCAGCCCTCGGCGTTGCGCCAGCGGTGCGCGCTGCCTATGGCCTGCACGCGCGCCTGGTCCTCGGGCCGCATGGCCTCGCTGCCCAGGTTGCAGCGGCGCAGGAATGCGCGTTCCTCGTCCAGCTGCTGCCGCTGGTCTTGAAACCCATCCTGCAGGCGCGCCTCGGCGGCGGCGTCCACCTGCGGGCGCAGGGCGAGCTGGCGGCGCAGCATGTCGATCTCGGCATCGCGCTTGAGTACCTCAAAGCGCGTATCGACCAGCCCGATGCGGTCGAAAATGGTCTGCAGCTTGGTCGCCTTGTCCACCACATGCACCGGCGTGGTGATCTTGCCGCAGTCGTGCAGCAGGCCGGCCATCTTCAGCTCGTAGCGGTCGCGCTCGGTCTTGGCAAAGACGGGGCCAGCGGCCCATCTGTGGTGGCATGCGCCGCCTCGGCCAGCATCATGGTCAGTGCGGGCACGCGCTCGCAGTGGCCGCCGGTGTAGGGTGACTTTTCGTCGATGGCCAGGTTGATGAGGTTCACGAAGGACTCGAACAGGCGCTCCAGCTGCGTGATCAAGAGCCGATTGCTCAGCGCGATCGCCGCCTGCGAGGCCAGCGACTCGGCCAGGCTGCGGTCTTGCTGCGAAAAAGCGCGCACGGCGCCCGTGGCCGGGTCTATGGAATTGATCAGCTGCAGCACGCCGACCAGCTCACGATCGTGGTTGCGCAGCGGCACGGTGAGAAAGGAACGCGAGCGGCAGCCCGTGCTCAGGTCAAAGGCCCGGGCGCCGGCAAAGTTGAATTCGGTACTGTCATAGGCATCGGCAATGCTCACGGTATGGTCGTGCACGGCCGCATGCACGGCCACCAGTGAATCATTCGCTCGCCCATCAGGCAGATACAGCGGCAGGTCGGGAAATTCCACCGCCTGCCCGGAGCTGCCGCCCTGGTGCAAACCAAGCGAATGCGTGCGCATCAGCGCAAAGCGCAGCGCACTGCCGTCCTCGGTGACGCGGTACAGCGTGCCGGCATCGGCATGGGTGAGCATCTGCGCCGCATCCAGGATGCGTTCCAGCAGATGGTCGATATCACGCTCGCGTGACAACGCTGCCCCAACCTCGTTGAGCAGTTGCAGGCGCTGCAGCAGTTTCTGCATTGCATTGGGCATGCAGGTTCCCCTTGGTTCACCTAAAAATGGGATGCCTGACCTCCCCGGGCTGGGGTGATCCGGGGCGGATTGTCGTATTATTTGTTTACACATGTATGCAGAAGAAACAACAACCTGCGATATGGATCAAGCCCCTGGGCAGGACTGCATCTCCCGCGCCGCGCCGCATACTGGAGGCAACTACATGTTTCATCCCAGCCATGACTGCCCTGCCCGTGTTGTATTCGTTTCGCCGCTGCCCCTACGCCATGCGTGCGCGCCTGGCCCTGGTATATGCCGGCCTGACCTGCGAACTGCGCGAGGTACAGCTGCGCAACAAGCCCCAGGCGCTGCTGGACGCCTCGCCCAAAGGCACGGTGCCGGTGCTGGTGTTGGCCGGCGGCCGGGTGCTGGAACAAAGCCTGGACATCATGCTGCATGCGCTGCGCGAGAACGACCCCGACGGCTGGCTGGCGCCCACCGGCGCCCGGCTGTCAGACATGCTGGCACTGATTGCGCGCAATGACGGTTTCTTCAAGCAGGCGCTCGACCGCTGCAAATACCCCGAGCGCCACGGCGCCGCAGCCGTGCACCAGGCGCGGCTTGACGCGCAGGCCTGGCTATCGCAGCTCAATCAACAGGTGATGGCCAGCGGCCATCTTTTTGGCCACAAACCCAGCCTGGCCGACATGGCGCTGCTCCCCTTCGTGCGCCAGTACGCGCGCATCGACGAAGGGCAATGGCGCGCCCAGCCCTGGCCGCATCTGCAGGGCTGGCTGCAACGCTGGCTGGATTCGGCCCTGTTTGCCGAGATCATGCAGCGCCACCCGGCCTGGGCGCCGGGCATGGCCTGCGTCACGCTGGCTGGGTCGCGGGATGCTCGGGCCGGCGCGCATAGCGCTGCGCCAGCACCGCGCACACCATGAGCTGCAGTTGGTGGAAAATCATCAGCGGCAGCACGATGGCGCCCACGGTGCTGGAGGCAAACAGCACCTTGGCCATGGGCACGCCGCTGATCAGGCTCTTCTTGGAGCCGCAGAACACCAGCGTGATCTCGTCTTCCTTGGCAAAACCCAGGGCGCGCGCGCCCCAGGTGGTCAGCGTCAGCACCAGGGTCAGCAGCACCGCGCAAAGCACCAGCAGGCCGGCCAGCGCGGGCAGCGGCGTCTCGCGCCACAGGCCGCTGACCACGGCCGCGCTGAAGGCCGAATACACCACCAGCAGGATGGAGCCCTGATCGACCAGCTTGACGCGCTTGGCGTGGCGGTGGATGAAGCCGCCGATCAGCGGACGCAGCAAATGGCCGACGATGAAGGGCAGCAGCAGCTGCAGCGAGATCTTGGAAATCGCCCCTAGCATGCTGCCGCCCTCGGCGCTGCGGCCCAGCACCAGCCCCACCAGAATGGGCGTGACCACGATGCCCAGCAGCGTGGAGGCCGATGCGCTGCACACCGCCGCCGGCATGTTGCCGCGCGCCATGGCCGTGAAGGCAATCGCCGACTGCACCGTGGCCGGCAGGGTGCACAAAAACAGCACGCCCAGGTACATCTCGGGCGTGACCAGCGGCTCCAGCACCGGGCGCAGAGCCCAGCCCAGCAGCGGGAACAGCGCAAAGGTGGCGGCAAAGATGCTCAGGTGCAGCCGCCAATGGCCCAGGCCGCCCAGGATGGCCTGGCGCGACAGCTTGGCGCCGTGCAGAAAGAACAGCAGGCTGACCACGCCGGTGGTCGCCACCTCCAGCACCCGGGCCATGGGGCCGGATGCCGGCAGCAGACTGGCCAGCACCACCGTGCCCACCAGGGCCAGCGTGAAATGGTCGGGGGCGAAGCGCGGCAGGGCCATGGGTCAAGCCTTTGTCAGCGCAGGCCGCCGCCGGCCGGCTGCCTGCGCAGCAGCAGCGCCAGCAGCACCAGCGCAAACAGCACGAACCACACAAACGACCAGTTGGCGATGGAGCCGCCCAGGAAGGTCCAGTCGATGGCCGTGCAGTCGCCCGAACCGCGGAAGATCATGGGGATGGCGCGGCTCAGGGGGTAGTTCTCGACCATGCCATAGAAGTCGCGCCCGCAGGTCGCCACCTCGGGCGGGTACCACTGCAGCCAGCTCTGGCGGGCGGCGGTGAAGGCGCCAAAGCCGGCCAGCAGCAGGGCCAGCAAGCTCCAGCTAATCCACCAGCCTTTTTGGACTCTAAGGCTTGCCAGTCCTGCGCAAGCAGCTACACCAATAAGAGCATAACGCTGGACGATGCACATCGGGCATGGCTCCAGGCCCTGGGCATATTGCAGGTACAGGCCAAAAGCCAGCATGGCCAGGCAGACGGCGCACATCAGCGCCAGGGTGCGGCGCGGAGCGCCGGTGATCGCGTTCAGAAACACTCTTTCTCTTTCTTGCAGGGCCGGTGTTGACCACCACCCGGCAAGGGCGGGCGATGCATCAAATGCCGGCGGCTTCGTCCAAAAACACCTTGGCGCGGCGTGGTGTCACCACCAGCGTCTCGCCCTCGCGCAGCCCCATGGTGTGGAACTGCTGCGCCGAGATATGCGCCTCGATGAGCGCCTCGGGGGCCACATTGTCGGCGGATTCGGTAGCGCTTTCGGGCAATAGTTCCAGCCGCGCGACGGGCCCAACAACGATGGAGCGCGCCAGCTGCACCACCATGCCGCGCTGGCGCCCCTCGGCGTCCTGGGCCTGGCCGGGCGAATAGCGCTCGACCTCCAGGTCGTGCGGGCGCACATAGGCAAAGGCCTGGGCGCCATCGGCATGCTGGGCGTCGGGAATGTCCAGCTGCGTGCCCCCTTCCAGGTGCACGCGGCCGTCGTTGGCGCGGCCCTTGAACAGGTTCACGTCACCCAGAAACCCATACACGAAAGGGCTGGCCGGGTTGTCCCAGACCTGCTGCGGCGTGCCCTGCTGCTCGATCCTGCCCTGGTTGATGACGACCACGCGGTCGGCCACCTCCAGCGCCTCCTCCTGGTCGTGCGTGACGAAGATGCTGGTCACATGCAGCTCGTCGTGCAGGCGGCGCAGCCAGCGGCGCAGTTCCTTGCGCACCTTGGCGTCCAGCGCGCCGAAGGGCTCGTCCAGCAGCAGCACCTTGGGCTCGACGGCCAGGGCGCGCGCCAGGGCGATGCGCTGACGCTGGCCGCCCGAGAGCTGCGAGGGGAAGCGCTCGGCGATCCAGTCCAGCTGCACCAGCTTGAGCAGGTTCATCACCTTGTCCCTGATCTGCGCCTCGCTCGGCCGCTCGCCGCGCGGCTTGACGCGCAGGCCGAAGGCCACGTTCTCGAACACCGTCATGTGGCGAAACAGCGCGTAGTGCTGGAACACAAAGCCCACGCCGCGCTCGCGCACATGCACGTCGGTGGTGTCCTCGCCGCTGAAGTGGATGCTGCCGCGATCCGGCGTCTCCAGCCCGGCAATGATGCGCAAGAGCGTGGTCTTGCCGCAGCCGGAGGGGCCCAGCAGCGCGATCAGCTCGCCGGACTGGATGTCCAGGTTCACGTCGCGCAGCGCGTGGAAGTTGCCGAACTGCTTGCTGACGTTGCGTATTTCTATACTCATGATTTGATAGCTATTGGCGCTTTATACATATGCCCTGCAGGCCAATCAGGCACTTGGCCGCTCGGGCGGCAGTGCGGCGGCGGCCTTGGCCTGCTGCTCGCCCTGCCATTCGGCGATCGACTTGATGACCAGGGTCACCAGTGCCAGCAGGGCCAGTAGCGATGCGGCGGCAAAGGCCGCGACCGACTGGTACTCGTTGTAGAGAATCTCCACATGCAGCGGAATGGTGTTGGTCTGGCCGCGGATATGGCCCGAAACCACCGACACCGCGCCGAACTCGCCCATGGCGCGCGCGTTGCACAGGATCACGCCATACACCAGCCCCCATTTGATGTTGGGCAGCGTCACATGCCAGAAGGTCTGCCAGCCGCTGGCTCCCAGCACGATGGCGGCCTGCTCCTCGTCGTTGCCCTGGGCCTGCATCAGCGGGATCAGCTCGCGCGCCACGAACGGGAAGGTGACGAACACGGTGGCCAGCACGATGCCGGGCACGGCAAAGATGATCTTGATGTCATGCTCCGCCAGCCAGCTGCCGAACCAGCCATTGGCGCCAAACACCAGCACATACATCAGGCCGGCGACCACCGGCGAGATGGAGAACGGCAGGTCGATCAGCGTGGTCAGAAAGGCCTTGCCCTTGAACTCGTACTTGGCAATGCACCAGGCCGCCGCCACGCCGAACACCAGGTTCAGCGGCACGGCGATCACGGCCGTCAGCAGCGTGAGCCGGATGGCCGACCAGGCATCGGGCTCGGCCAGGCCGGCCAGGTAGGCATCCCAGCCCTTGCGCAGCGCCTCGGTGAAGACGGCGGCCAGCGGCAGCAGCAAAAACAGCGCCAGAAAAGCCAGGGCCAGGCCGATCAGCGTGAAGCGCACCCAGGGCGCCTCGGTGGTGCCGGCCTGGGCGCGGCGTGTGGATGGGTTGGCAACGGCGCTCATGCCGGCATCCCCGCATGGCGTCGCTGCCAGGCCTGTAGCGCATTGATGACCAGCAGCATGATGAAGGAGAAGAACAGCATCACCACGGCCACGGCGGTGGCACCAGCGGTGTCGTATTGCTCGAGCTTGCCGATGATGATCAGCGGCGTGATCTCGGACACCATGGGCATGTTGCCGGCGATGAAGATCACCGAACCGTATTCGCCGATGGCACGCGCAAAGGCCATGGCAAAGCCGGTCAGCAGCGCGGGCGTGATGCTGGGCAGGATCACCTTAGTGAACACCTGCCAGCGCGTGGCGCCGAGGCTGGTGGCCGCCTCTTCCAGCTCCTTCTCGCTGTCTTCGAGCACCGGCTGCACCGTGCGCACCACGAAGGGCAGGCCGATGAAGATCAGCGCGATCACCACGCCGTTGGGGTTGAAGGCCAGCTGAATGCCAAAGGGCTCGAAGTACTGCCCCACCCAGCCATTGCCCGCCAGCAGCGCGGTCAGCGAGATGCCGGCCACGGCGGTGGGCAGGGCGAACGGCAGATCCACAAAGGCATCGACGATCTTCTTGCCCGGGAACTGGTAGCGCACCAGCACCCAGGCAATCAGCAGGCCAAACACCAGATTCACGCAGGCGGCGATGAAGGACGCGCCGAACGTCAGCTTGTAAGAGGCCAGCACGCGCGGCGCGCTGACGGCCTCCCAGAACTGCGGCCAGCTCAGCGAAAAGCTCTTGGTCAGCAGCGCCAGCAGCGGGATGAGCACGATGATGCTCAGGTAGAACAGCGTGTAGCCCAGCGTCAGGCCAAAACCGGGCAGCACGCGCTTAGGACGGCGCCGGGGTGCGGCCGCACCGGTCAGGTCACTGGCCGCGCCCATGGCGACACCGGGCAAGGCAATGGAGGAATTCACCGCGGCACCACCCTTATTTGCCGGGTTGGTACAGCTTGTCGAACTGGCCGCCGTCGTTGAAGTGCACCTTCTGCGCCTCGACCAGCGAGCCGAAGTACTTGGCCACGGCAAACTGCGGGATAGGCTTGAACAGGTCGACATGTTTTTTGAGCACGGCCTCGGAGCGCGGGCGAATCGCGTGGCGGGCGGCAATCTCCTGCGCCTCGTCGGAGTACAGGTAGTCCAGGTAGGCCTTGGCCAGTTCGCCCGTGCCCTTCTTGGCGACGGTGCGCTCCACGATCGCCACCGGGTTCTTGGCGGTGATGCTCACCGAGGGGTAGACGGCATCGACCTTGCCCTTGCCGAACTCGCGCTCCACCGACACCACTTCGGACTCGAAGGTGATCAGCACGTCGCCAATGTTGCGCTGCAAGAAGGTGGCCGTGGCGTCGCGCCCGCCCTTGGCCAGCACCGGCACGTTCTTGTACATCTGGGTAATGAACTCTGCCGCCTGGGCATCGCTGCCACCCTTCTCGCGCACGCTGCCCCAGGCCGCCAGGTAGGCGTAGCGGCCATTGCCGCCGGTCTTGGGGTTGACGACGATGACCTTCACGTCGGGGCGGGTCAGGTCGGCCCAGTCCTTGATGTTCTTGGGGTTGCCGTGGCGCACCAGGAACAGCATGGTCGAGGTGGTGGGCGATGCCTCATGCGGGAATTTTTGTGCCCAGTCCTTCGCCACCACGCCGTTGTCAGCCAGGAACTGCACGTCGGTCGTGGTGTTGAAGGTCACCACGTCGGCGGCCAGGCCGTCGTTGACGGCACGCGCCTGGGCACTGGAGCCCGCGTGCGCCTGATCCACCTTGATATCGACGCCCTTGGTCTTCTTGTAATGGGCGATGAAGGCCTGGTTGTAGTCCTTGTAGAACTCGCGCGCCACGTCGTAAGAGACGTTGAGCAGCGACTGCGCCTGTGCCGATGCGAGCCCGCTGGCGGCCAGAGCCAGGGTGGCGAGAACGGTCTTGAGCTTGCTTTGGGTTGTCATGGGTGCCTCTCCGGATTGCAGGAATGGGAGGCATTGTGGGGAGAGGCTCTTAAAACTCAAAAGAATATATGGTTGTGAATTTATAGAAAATTCATCTATTGAGGCGCGTCACCCTTGGCCCCCCTTGCCGTTTCGCCCAGAAAGTCCAGAAAGCCGCGCACCGCGGGCGACAGCCCCCGGCGCGAGGCAAATACCGCATGCACGATGCCGGGGGGCTGCGACCATTCGGGCAGCAGCTGCACCAGCCGGCCCTGCTGCAGCTCATGCTGGCACATGTAGTCGGGCAGCCAGCACAGGCCGGTGCCGGCCAGGGCGGCGTATTTCAGCGTCAGCAGGTCGTCGGCCACATAGCGCGGCGCAAGCTGCACCGTCTCCTCGCGGCCACCTGGGCCGGTAAGGCGCAGGCTGGTACGCCCGTCGGTAGCCGACATGGCCAGCGTGTCCATGGCCCCCAGATCCTGCAAGGTGGCCGGTGTACCCTGGCGCGCCAGTTGCGCGGGGCTGGCCACCAGCAGCTGCCGCCCCTCGTCCAGGCGCTTGACGATCATGCTGCCGCTGTTGTCCAGCGTGGCGCGCACGCGCAGGGCGACGTCCACACCCTCCTCCACCACGTTGACCACGCGGTTGGTGACCTGCATCTCCAGCCGCACCTGCGGGTGGCGCTCCAGAAACACGGGCATCAACCGTGCCAGTACCGTCTGCGCCAGCGTCACCGGGCAGGTCACGCGCACCGTACCGCGCGGCTCGGACTGCACCTGGGCCACGGCGTCCGCCGCGGCCTGGGCCGATTCGCGCATCGCCTGGCAGTGGCGCAGGTAGGCCTCGCCCACCTCGGTCAGCGACAGGGTGCGCGTGGTGCGCTGCAGCAGGCGCACGCCCAGGGCGGCCTCCAGCTCGGCCACGCGGCGCGACAGGCGCGACTTGGGGATGCCCAGGGCCCGGCCCGCAGCGGCAAAGCCGCCGCGCTCGGCCACCTCGGCGAAATACAGCATGTCGTTCAGGTCTTGCATCGTGGTGTTTGTTATCAAATTCAGGACAATCTATCGCAATACACAGTACTTATCAAGTATTCAGGACGAACTACAATTCAACCAACGCCCAAACCAAGGGTTAACCCAGACACAGGAGATTCCATGCAACTGCTGCACATCGATTCGGCCATCACCGGCCACCAGTCCGTTTCGCGCCAGCTCACGGCCCAGATCGTCGAGGCCTGGCAGGCCAGCCACCCCGCCACCCAGGTGCAATACCTCGATCTGGTGGCCGAGGCCCCGGCCCACTTCACCATGGACGCCATGGCCCCCCGCACCGGCCAGACCGAGGGGCTGAGCGAGGCGCAGCAGCGCGAGAACGCCGTATCCGAGCGCCTGGTGCGCCAGTTCCTGGCGGCCGATGTGGTGGTGATCGGCGCGCCGTTCTACAACTTCAGCATTCCCACGCAGCTCAAGGCCTGGATCGATCGCCTGGCCCAGCCTGGCCGCACCTTCCGCTACACCGCCAATGGTCCCGAGGGCCTGGCCAAGGGCAAGACGGTGATCATCGCGTCCAGTCGCGGCGGCGTGTACTCCACCAGCGATACCGGCCAGGCCATGGAGCACCAGGAGAGCTACCTGCAGACCGTGCTCGGCTTCTTTGGCGTGACAGATGTACGCTTCGTGCGCGCCGAGGGCGTGGCCATGGGTGCCGATGCCAAGGCCCAGGCGCTCGCGGCCGCCGCGCAGGCCATTGCCGCGCATGTCCAGCACCCCGAAGCCGCCAACCGCGAGCGCCTGGCCGAAGTCGCCTGAGGCGCCACTCTGAATAAGCCCCCTGCCCTGCTGGTTGCCGCCTGCGCGTAGCATGGCTTGATGACCGGCGCAGCACCTGACACCCCGGCCGCGTCAGCCGAGCTGACGCCGGCACGGCCCGTGCTGGTGTTCTGCATCGTCTCGCTGGCCCTGTTGATGATGTCGGTGGACTCAACCATCGTCGCCACCGCCCTGCATGCACTGCAGCAGGATCTGCACACCAGCGTGAACTGGGCCGGCTGGAGCATTACCGCCTACGCCTTCGGCTTCGTGCTCATGCTGCCCATCAGCGGCCGGCTCAGCGACCGCTACGGGCGCCGGCGCGTGTTCCTGGGCTCGGTCATCACGTTCACCGCCGCATCCCTTGCCTGCGGCATGGCCGACGACATCGTCACCCTGGTGCTGCTGCGCGCGCTGCAGGCCGCCGGTGGCGCGGGTTTCACGCCATCGGCCACGGGCATCTTGGTCGATCATTTCGGCCAGGCGCGCGACCGCGCCGTGGGCCTGTTCGGCACCATCTTTCCCATAGGGGCCATGATCGGCCCCATTTTTGGCGGCCTGTTCGTCACCTACGCCAGCTGGCGCGACGTGTTCTTCGTGAGCGTGCCCATAGGCCTGGTCGTTGCCGTGCTGGCACTGCGCTACATACCGCGCGACCCGCCCCAAGGGCAGCAGCAGCGGCTGCGCATGGATGGCGCGGGCATGGCCCTGTTGGCCGTGACGCTGTTTGCCTGCATGCTGGTGGCCAGCTACCTGGGTGAGGCGCATGCGCCGGTCGGGCCGGCCCTGCTCGCCCTGCTGGCCGGTGTGGCCGGCGTCAGCGGCTGGCTGTTCCTGCGCCATGTGGCGCGCGCCGAGCCGCCCTTCATCAGCCCGCGGCTGATCCATGGGCCCGGCTTTGGCGTGGTGAACCTGGTGAACATGGTCTATGGCGGCATCAGCATAGGCGCCGTGGCATTGATCCCGCTGTACGCAAGCAACCGCTACGGCATGAATGCGCTGTATGCCGGCACGCTGCTCGTGGCCCAGGGCTGCGCTTCCATCGTGCTGTCGGTGCTGGCCACCATGGCGCTGCGGCGTACCGGCTATCGGCTGCCGCTGTACGTGGGCGGCGCCATCAGCGCCGTGGGCATGCTGCTGGTGGCACTGGCGCCACCGGCGGGCATGGCGCCGCATGCCTGGCTGACCGGTGCAGCCCTGGTGCTGGGCCTGGGCACGGGCGCGGTGAATCCGGCCAGCCGCAATGCCGGGCTGCAGCTGGCACCCCAGGAGTCGTCATCCATTGCCGGGCTGCGTTCGCTGTGCTTTCAGCTGGGCACCATCGCCGTGGTGTCGCTGGCCACGGCGGCCCTGGCGGGCGCCGCGGATGCGGGCATGCGCCAGGCCTGGGTGTATGCGGCCGTGGCCGCTCTGTTGTTGCTGGCGCTGCCCCTGGTTGCCCGCGTGCCGGAGCACCACGGCGCCTGGTAACCCCGGGTTCAGGCGTTGTGGCGCTTGACCCAGGCGACGTAGCTATCCATCCAAGCCTGCAAGAACGCCCTGCTGACCTCGCCAATGCTGCCGTCGGCATTAAACAAGGCGTCGCTGTTCTGGATGAAGGCCTCGGGCTGGGCCATGGTGGGCATGTTCAGGAACACCAGCACATTGCGCAAATGCTGCTGCGCCATGGCCGTGCCAATGGTGCCTATGGACACACCTATCACCCCGGCGGGCTTGTTGGCCCAGGCGCTGTGGCCGTAGGGGCGCGAGGCGTTGTCTATGGCGTTCTTGAGCACACCGGGGATGGAGCGGTTGTATTCGGCCGTGACGAACAACACCCCCTGGGACTCTGCCACCTCCTGCTTCAGGCGCAGTACCGGGGCTGGCTGGTGGCCGTCGTCGTCCTGGTTGTACAGCGGCAGGTCGTCGATGCGCGGGTAGTGGAACTCGAACTCGGGCGCGCCCAGGCGCGTGAGGGCGTGGGCCAGGCGGCGGTTGTGCGAATCCTTGCGCAGGCTGCCGACAATGACGGCAATGCGGTATTTGCTCATAAGAAATCTCCAGTCAGGGGGGTTATGACTGTGGGCAGCTTACGAGCCCGCCGCGTATTGCGCTGTCGGACAACAGGCCATCAACCAGCCATTACCAGCCGGCCAGCACCGAACCCTTGAACTGGGTGTCGATGAACTGGCGGATTTCCGGGCTGTGGTAGACCTTGACCAGCTGCGCCACCCAGGGCTTGTCCTTGTCGGCCGCGCGCACCACCAGCAGGTTCACATAGGGGCCGTCCGGGTTCTCCTGGGCGATGGCGTCGGTCTTGGGGTTCAGGCCGGCCGAGATCGCAAAGTTGGTGTTGATGGCCGAGGCGTCCAGGTCGTCGAGCGAGCGCGGCAGCTGGGCGGCGTCAAGCTCGATGAACTTGAGCTTCTTGGGGTTGCCCACCACGTCCAGCGGCGTGGCCTTCAGGCCCGCGCCGTCCTTGAGCTTGATCAGGCCCTGGGCCTGGAGCAGCAGCAGTACGCGGCCACCATTGGTAGGGTCGTTGGGAATGCCGAAGCGCGCGCCCTCCTTCAGATCGGCCAGTTTCTTGATCTTTTTGGAGTAAATGCCGATCGGGAAGTTGACCGTGTTCGCCGCCACGGCAAACGGGTAGCCGCGATCCTTGATCTGTGCGTCCAGATAGGGCTTGTGTTGATAGCTGTTGGCGTCCAGGTCGCCCGCGGCCAGGGCGGCGTTGGGCTGCACATAGTCGCTGAACTCCACCACCTGGATCTTCAGGCCCTGTTTGTCCGCCACCTTCTTCACCTGCTCGAAGATCTGCGCATGCGGGCCCGCCGTCACGCCAATCTTCAGCGGCTTGTCCTGTGCCATGGCGGCGCCGCCAAGGCCGGTGGCCAGCGCCAGGGCCAGGGTGGATTGAAGCAGGGAGCGTTTGGAAATCACGATGAAACCTTTCTTGTGCAATGGGCCGCCTATCGTAGACCTGTCGCAATACCGGCGAGGCCAGTAAGTTCCACAATCACGGCATGCATGCCGCCACCCGCCCGATTGTCTTTCGCGACCGCCTGGACGCCGCCCGGCGCCTGGCCGAGCGGCTACAGGCCTATGCCGGCCAGAACCCCTTGGTGCTGGCCATTCCGCGCGGCGCCGTGCCCATGGCGCAATGCATCGCCCAGGCGCTGCAGGGCGATCTGGACCTGGTGCTGGTGCGCAAGCTGGGCGCGCCCTACCAGCCCGAATACGCCATCGGCTCGGTCGATGAGAGCGGCTGGACCTACCTGTCGCCGCACGCCGCAGCGACGGGCGCCGATGCGCATTACATCGCCACCGAAAAGCGCCGGCAGCTGCAGCTGATCCACCAGCGGCGCGCGCAGTACACGCCGATACGCCCGCCGCTGGAGGTGGCCAGGCGCATCGTCATCGTGGTGGACGACGGCCTGGCCACCGGGGCCACCATGGCCGCCGCGCTGCACAGCCTGCGCCAGCGCAAGCCTGCCCGGCTGATCTGCGCCGTGCCCGTGGCCTCGCACGAGGCGCTGGCCCTGGTGCGCCCGCTGGCCGACGAGGTGGCATGCCTGCAGGCGCCGCAAGACTTCGAGGCCGTGGGCCAGTACTACGAGGATTTCACCCAGGTGGAGGATGACGAGGTCATTCAGATACTAAGCAAATAGGCCTCCAGCGCTTATCTATAAAGCGTGAGCAGCTATCAAATCAGAAGTAGATATCAGCGGTGCGACATGCGCCGCACCACCCAGTCGCCCAGGCTCTGTATTGCCTGCACGAAGACGATCAGGATCACCACCACCGCCAGCATCACGTCGGGCAGAAAGCGCTGGTAGCCATAGCGGATGCCCAGGTCGCCCAGGCCGCCGCCGCCCACCGCGCCGGCCATGGCCGAATAGCCGGTCAGGCTGACGAAGCTGATGGTCAGCCCGGCGACGATGCCCGGCATGGCCTCGGGCAGCAGCACCTTCCAGACAATCTGGCCGGTGGTGGCGCCCATGGACTGGGCGGCCTCGACCAGGCCGCCGTCCACCTCGCGCAGCGCAGTCTCGACCAGGCGCGCGATGAAGGGCGCGGCCGCCAGCGTCAGCGGCACCACGGCCGCCCAGGTGCCGATCGACGTACCCGTGACCAGGCGCGTGAACGGGATGATGGCCACCAGCAGGATGATGAAGGGCGTGGAGCGCACGGCATTCACGATGCCGCCAACTACGGTGTTAGCCGGGGCGTTCTGCAGGATGCCGCCCTTGTCGGTGAGGCGCAAAAACACCCCCAACGGAATGCCCACCAGCGCGCCGAGGATGCCCGACGCGCCGACCATGATTACCGTCTCCCACAGCGAGGTGGCAAACAGCTCCAGCATCATTTCGGAAAAATTCTCGAACACCATCCGCTCCTTATGCGCTCACGTCCACGGTGCGCACCACCACCCCCTGGGCGCGCAGATAGTCGATGGCCGCGCCAATGCGCGCCATGGGGCCGCTGGCGTACACCGCCAGCGAGCCAAAGGTCTGCTCCTGAATCTCGTCGATCTGGCCGTGCAGGATGGACAGATCCAGCCCCAGCTCGCGGATCAGGTGCGACAGGATGGGCTCGTAGGCATGCTCGCCGGCGTAGGACAGGCGCAGCAGCTGGCCGCTGGCCCCCGCCTCAAGCCGCGCCGCCAGGCTGCGCACGCGCGAGAGCACGCCAGCCGGCAGCTCCTGCGGCACGATTTCGTCGATCAGGCTCTTGGTGATGTCCTGCTGGGGCTTGGTGAACACATCGATCACCGGGCCCATCTCGACGATGCGGCCGGCTTCGATCACCGCCACGCGGTCGGCGATCTGCTTGATGACCTGCATCTGGTGCGTGATCAAGACCACGGTCACGCCCAGCTCGCGGTTCACCTGGCGCAGCAGGTCCAGGATGGAGCGCGTGGTTTCGGGGTCCAGCGCACTCGTGGCCTCGTCGGACAGCAGCACCTTCGGACTGCTGGCCAGCGCGCGCGCAATGCCCACGCGCTGCTTTTGCCCGCCCGAGATCTGCGCCGGGTAACGGTCGGCCAGATGCGCCAGGCCCACCATGTCGAGCAGCGGATCGACACGCTTCTTGATCTTGTCCGGCGCCATGCCGGCCAGCTCCAGCGGCAGCGCGGCGTTGCCGTACACGGTGCGCGACGACAGCAGGTTGAAATGCTGGAACACCATGCCGATCTCGCGGCGCGCGGCGCGCAGCTCGGCGTCACTCAGTTGCGTCATGTCGCGCCCCGCCACCATGACCTGGCCGGCCGACGGGCGGTTCAGCAGATTGATGACGCGCACCAGCGAGCTCTTGCCCGCGCCCGAGCGCCCGATGATGCCGAACACCTCGCCCGGCGTGACATGCAGGTCGATGCCGCGCAGGGCCTCGACCGGGCCTTGTGGGCCCTGGTAAATCTGGGTGATACCCCGGAGATCGATCATGGAAAACGAGGAAAAATGCCGCGCAAGGCCATTCACATGCCTGCGCAACTATCAAAAAAATAGCGGCTTGCGCTGAATGGGCAAGCCGGATGGCGCTATTTTACGCCCAGTCGTGGAAACCGCGCCTCAGCGCCAGCCCAACAGCAGGATGGCGATATTCACCGCCAGGCCCAGGCCCCAGACCAGGCTGCGCGCCATGGCCTTGTCGCCCACATACAGGGCGATATAGGCCAGGCGCAGGACGATGAAGGCGCAGGCCAGCTGATCCAGGCGCGCCTGCGGCGCACCCAGCTGGTGGGCGATGATGACCGCGCCGATGAAGAACGGCAGGCCTTCGAAGCCGTTGGCCTGGGCCGCATTGGCGCGGGCACGCCAGCCGCTTTGCGCCGCCAGCCAGGCGCGCGGGTCGCGGTTGCCGCCCCTGGGCATGGCCCCGGCCTTGGCCAGGAGGGCACAAAACATGGGCAGCAGCGCCGCCACCAGCACGCAGCCGTACGCCAGGGTGAAAGAGGTGTTGGACATTGGGGCCTCGGTTGTGCGTTGTGCGTTTATGTCACCGCCGATCCGCTAGCGCATGGGCAATGGTGCCCAGATCCACGTATTCGAGCTCGCTGCCCACCGGCACGCCGCGCGCCAGGCGCGTGACATGCATGCCGCGGCGCCTGAGCGCCTCGGCAATGGCGTGGGCCGTGGCCTCGCCCTCGGCGGTGAAGCTGGTGGCCAGGATCACCTCCTGCACCACGCCGTCGCCGGCGCGCTCGAGCAGCTTTTGCACGCCAATGTCGCGCGGCCCCACGCCGTCCAGCGGTGACAGCCGCCCCATGAGCACGAAGTACAGGCCACGAAAGGCGGCAGTGCGCTCCATGGCCGCCTGGTCGGCGGGCGTCTCCACCACGCACAGGCGGCTGGCGTCGCGCGTCGCGTCCATGCAGGTGGCGCAGACCTCGCCCTCGGTGAAGGTGTAGCAGCGCTGGCAATGGCGCACCTGCGCGCAGGCCTGCGCCAGCGCCTGCGACAGCTGCTGCGCCGCTGGGCGGTCATGCTGCAGCAGATGAAAGGCGATGCGCTGCGCCGAATTGATGCCCACGCCCGGCAGGCGCCGCAGCGCCTGGATCAGTGCGTCGAGGGAATTGGTATCGGACATGGGGCGGTGCGCCCAGGCACCGTCAGAAGGGGAACTTCATGCCGCCGGGCAGGCCTGGCATGCCGGCGGTGATCTTGCCCATCTTTTCCTGGCTGGTTTCCTCGGCCTTGCGCACGGCGGCGTTGAAGGCCGCGGCCACCAGGTCTTCGAGCATGTCCTTGTCCTCGGCCAGCAGGCTGGGGTCTATGGTCACGCGCTTGACGTCGTGCTTGCAGGTCATCAAGACCTTGACCAGTCCGGCGCCGGATTCGCCCTCGACCTCGACGCTGGCCAATTCGTCCTGGGCCTTCTTCAGGTTGTCCTGCATGGCCTGGGCTTGTTTCATCAGGCCGGCGAGCTGTCCCTTGTTGAACATGGAAATTTCCTTCGTTGATTAAAAAAAGTAAGAGCGTGTCACGCAGGCTTGATGCTGCCTGGCACGATTTTCGCGCCGAAGTCGCGCACCAGCTGCTGCACATAGGGGTCGTTGTGGACGATGTCCTCGGCCGCGCGCTGGCGTGCGCTGGCGGCCTGGGCGTTGCGGCGCGCGGGGCTGTCGCTGACCACGCCCAGCTCCACGCTGATCTGGCGCGCATGGCCCGCGGCCTCCAGCGCCGCGCGCAGGCGTTCGCGCGCCTGGGGCTGGTTCAGTGATTCGCGCTCAACGCGCAGCAGCCAGTGGCCCTCGTCGCGCGCCATCAGCTGCGACTGCAGCGCCAGCTCGCGCACCAGGGCGGTGATGGCGTCTTGCGCGATGAGCTGCTGCACGGTGGCATGCCAGACATCACCCTCCTCGGTGGTCACCAGCGGCGGCGCTGCCGCACCGGCCTGCCCCACGGCCTGCAGGCGTGGCCCGGGTTCGGGCGCGGAGCGCACCGGTATTGCTATTGTTTCAGAAGCTGTTTGCGCTTGATTGGCGGGCGCTGGATGCTGTTTTTGCCTTAAATCCTCAGGGCTGCGCACGGGTAGGCGCACCGTGGGCGCGGCAGCCGGGCCCGGCAGCGCCGCAGGCACGGCGTTGGGCGCCGCCGCATCCTGCAGCATGGCCTCGGTCACCGCGCGGTTCACATCATCGGGCGTGGCCGGCTCGGGTGCGGCGGGTGCAGCCAGTGGGGCTGGCGGCTGCGGTTCACGCGCCACATGGACGGGCGGCTGCACTGCGAGCGGTGCAACGGGCGGATCAGCTGCGACGGCAACCGGTGCTGGCGCGGCGGGTTCAGGCGGCGTCAGAGTTTTTTTTTCCGCCGTGGCGCCAGCGGCACCGGCGGGCTTGAAGGCCAGCAGGCGCAGCAGCACCATGGTCAGGGCGGCGTACTCATCGGGTGCCAGGCCCAGCTCGGTACGGCCATGCAGGCAGATGCTGTAGAGCAGCTGCGTTTCGTCGGCCGGCAGGGCGGCGGCCAGGCGGGCCATCTCTGCCGCCTCGGGGTCGCTGGCGTCCACGGCGGCGGCCATCTGCGGCACCGCCTGCAGCACGGCCATGCGCTGCAGCACGGCAGCCATTTCCTCCAGCGTGCTGGCGGCCGACAGGCCGTTGACGCGCAGGGCGTCGGCCGTCTCCACCACGGTGCGGCCGTCGCCAGCGGCCAGCGCCTCGATCAGGCGGAACACATGGCTGCGGTCCACGCTGCCCAGCATCAGGCGCACGCTGGCCTCCTGCAGCTGGCCGCTGCCGAAGGCGATGGCCTGGTCGGTCAAACTCAGCGCATCGCGCATGGAGCCGCGCGCCGCACGCGAGAGCAGGCGCAGCGCCTGGGGCTCGGCGGCCACCTGTTCGGCCGCCAGCACGCGCGTCAAATGCTCCAGCACCGTCTCGGGCGCCATCGGCCGCAGGTTGAACTGCAGGCAGCGCGAGAGCACCGTCACCGGCACCTTCTGCGGGTCGGTCGTGGCCAGCACGAATTTCAGGTACTCGGGCGGCTCCTCCAGCGTCTTCAACATGGCGTTGAAGGCGGTGTTGGTCAGCATGTGCACCTCGTCGATCATGAAGACCTTGAAACGCCCCTGCACCGGCTTGTAGACGGCCTGCTCCAAAAGGCCCTGCACCTCGTCCACGCCGCGGTTGCTGGCGGCGTCGAGCTCGGTGTAGTCGGGAAAGCGCCCGCTGTCGATGTCCTGGCAGGCCGGGCACACGCCGCAGGGCTGGGCCGTGATGCCGCCCTGGCCGTCCGGCCCCTGGCAGTTGAGCGACTTGGCCAGGATGCGCGAGACCGTGGTCTTGCCCACGCCGCGCGTGCCGGTGAACAGATAGGCATGGTGCAGCCGCTGCTGCGTGAGCGCATTCGTCAGGGCTTGCACCACATGCTCCTGCCCGACCATCTCCGAGAAGGTCTTGGGGCGGTATTTGCGGGCGAGCACGAGATAGGACATGGGGGTGATTCTATGTGGCCCGCCGCCGCCCTTTGGCGAGCCCGAAACGCCCCCCGGTTCCGCGTACAATTGCCGCTGACGGGCCTCCCCGCATGGTGAAGCGGCCAACCGGGTCAGGTGGGGAACCAAGCAGCCCTAACTGTGGAGCCAGTGCCGGGGGTAAGGCTCGTCAACTTCTCTTCCCCCTCCCCCTCTTTTTCTCTTCCTGTGCCAGACGCCCACCGGGCCCGGCATGGGCTGCGTGCGTGTCAGCCCTGTCCCACAGGGGCTTGGGGCCTTGGCTGGCGGGGGGCGCACCCCGGTGATTCATACTGATCCCAGGCTTTGTCCTCCAGGGTGTCGTCATGAATGCACTCATGTTTGCACCATTTGCCCGCAGATCGGCCTTGGGCCGGCGCCCATGGCTTTGCGGCGCCTTGCCCCTTGTGGTCTGGGTCGGGGCTGCGGTGGCGCAGGTGGCCGACCCGCTGACCAGCGCGGCATCGCCCCCCATCACGCTGCGTGGCCACAGCTACCCCGACTTTGGCGCCCTGTACCCGTCCGATGCACTGCGCCAGCCGGGAGCCATGTCGCCGCAGGCCATTCACTACACCGATATCACCGGCTGGCTCACACCACGCCAGGCGTCCAGCCTGGGACTGACATTGGGCATGGTGTCGTATGCCAGGGGCGTGGAACTGAGCCCGCAAGCCTTTGACCTGGGCGTGCGCTGGCGCTCACAGCTCGATCGCAGGGTGCAACTGGACATACATGCCTGGGCCCGCACATCGCAACTGCATGCCATGCCCAATGCCATGGGCATGATCTGGCACCAGGATCAACCGACCTTCGGCACCCGGGTGGAGGTGCAGTGGTCCAGCTCGCGCACGCGCGGCCTGGTGCCGGAGTTTGGCGCCGTGGGCCTGCAGCTGGAGGGCAACTCGCGCCTGCTGCTGCGTGCCAGGCGCGGCGGGCCCATGCTGTACTACCGCACCAAGTTCTGATCCGCCGGCACCGGGCTCGCCAGCCAGTGCGCCGCCCCCGCGCCTGCCACGCGCCCGGTGGCGCAGCAGGCCGTGAGCAGGTAACCGCCCGTGGGAGCCTCCCAGTCCAGCATCTCGCCGGCGCAGAACACCCCGGGCATGGCCCGCAGCATGAGATGCGCATCCAGCGCCTCGAAGGACACGCCGCCGGCGGTGCTGATGGCCTCCTGCACCGGGCGCATGGCCAGCACGGTGATGGGCAGCCGTTTGATGGCCTGTGCCAGCAGCTGCGCATCCTGCATGCCGACCTTGCCCAGCTGTTCGTAGAGGATGGCGGCCTTGATGCCATCGAGCCCCAGCCGTCCCTTGAGGTGGCTTGTCAGGCTGCGCGCACCACGCGGATGGCGCACCTCGGCCAGCACCCGTTCGGGGCTGTGGTCGGGCAGCAGGTCCAGATGGAAGGTGGCGTGGCCGTGGGCCGTGATTTCATCGCGCAGCAGGCCGGAGGCGGCATAGACCAGGCTGCCCTCCACCCCCGTGGCGGTGGCGACGAACTCGCCGCGCCGCGCAAACTGACGGCCCTGGCTGTCGGTGAAGGCAATGGCCACCGACTTGAACGGCTGGCCCGCAAAGCGCTCGGCAAAAAACGGTGTCCAGCCCACGGCGGATGCCTGGCCGCGCCCCAGCAGCTCGCGAAAGAACTCGCGCCGCGAAATGTCAAAAAGGTGGCCCACGGGCGCGTCCACGCGCGGCACGTCAAAGCCGCAGTTGGCCGGCTGCAATGGCGCAATCTGCACCCCCCTGGCCGCCAGCAGCGGCACCCAGGCAGCGTCGGAGCCCAGACGCGGCCAGCTGGCGCCTCCCAGCGCCAGCACCGTGGCGCGCGCGGCCACGCGCTGCTGCCCGGCGGCGCTGGCAAAGCACAAGGCGCCGTCGGCATCCCAACCCAGCCAGCGGTGGCGCATGTGCAGCACCACGCCAGCCGCACGCAGCCGCGCCAGCCAGGCGCGGAGCAGCGGCGCGGCCTTCATGTCGGTGGGAAAGACGCGCCCCGAGGTGCCGACAAACGTATCGACGCCCAAGCCCTGCGCCCAGGCGCGCAGCTGCTCGGCGCCAAAGACGCTCAGCAGCGGCTCGATCTGTGCGCGGCGCTCGCCGAAGCGCGACACAAAGGCCTCGAAGGGCTCGGAGTGGGTCAGATTCAGCCCGCCCTTGCCGGCCAGCAAAAACTTGCGCCCGACAGAGGGCATGGCGTCGAACACATGCACAGAATGGCCCGCCTGGGCCAGTATTTCGGCAGCCATCAACCCGGCCGGGCCGCCGCCGATGATGGCGGCGTCGCACGCGAGGGGCGCGCTGGAAGAATCGTTCACATAAGACATGCGCCGATCATCCCACCTTGCGGCCCTGCATCCACGCAGTCGGCCGCACCGCCCGCAGCTCTTCAGCTACGCGGCAGCCACCACACCACAAAAGCAGCCACCGCCGCCGGCACGGCAAAGACGATGAGCAAAATGGGCGCCTCCTCGCGCACGCTGTAACCCGCGTGCTGCACGCCCACCCACATGTTCACCGCCGCCACCAGCAGCCAGGCCGGCACAAACCACTTGGCCGCCAGCGCCATGCCGGCGCTGCTGGCGCCCCACAGCCAGCCAAACAGCACGAACAGGCCCAGCAGCACCAGGCCGCCGGCCATCACAAGCGCCACATGCATGGCTTCCCCCCGTTACTTGGTGGTATAGCCGCCGTTGATCAGAATCGTCTGGCCCGTGATCCACCAGCCATCGCTGACCAGGTGGCGGATGAAGGGCACCACGTCTTCGATGTCGGTCAGGCCGGTCTTGCTGAAGGGCGATAGCGCGGCGGCACTCTTGTGGTAGGCCTGGGCGTCGGTGCTTTCCTGGCCATAGAAGAAGGGCGTGTCCATGGGGCCGGGGCCCACGGCCGTGACCGAGATGCCGCGTGCGCCCAACTCCTTGGCAGCCGCGCGCGTGAAATGCTCCACCGGCGCCTTGGTGCCCGCGTAGGACGCATAGAACGGCGTGAATGCGCCCAGCAGCGAGCTCACCAGGGTGCAAATCTTGCCGTTGTCGTTGACATGCTTGCCCGCTTCTTTGAGGAAGAAAAAGGCCGACTTGGCGTTGACCGCACTCATCTCGTCGTACTCGGCCTCGGAGATGTCGGCAATCGCCTTCTTGAGCACCTTGCCCACGGTGTTGATGGCAATGTCCGGGCGGCCGACGGCGGCCACGGCGTCGGCAAACAGTTTTTCCACGGTGGCGGCGCTGGTCAGGTCGGCCTGCAGGGCCACGGCCCGTGCACCGGCCTTTTGCACCGCCGCCACGGTGGCGTCGGCGTCGGCCTTGCTGGCGGCACTGTTGTAGTGAATGGCCACGGCCTTGGCGCCATGCGCCGCCAGGTCACGCGCCAGCAGGCCACCGAGGTTTTTGGCGCCACCGGCGATCAGAACGACTTTGCCTTGGATGCTGTGTGTGGACATGGATGGCTCCTTGTGGGTAAAAGCGCCACTTTATTGATAAGCAAAACACAAATAAATGCTGAAAAATAGATGCTCCATCCATAAATCACTACCAATCACCCCATATGGACCGCATTGACCAGCTGCGCATCTTCATCCGCGTAGCGCACAGCGGCAGCTTTACCCTGGCGGCCGACCAGCTGGGCCTGCCGCGCCCCACCGTGTCGCTGGCGCTGCAGCAGCTGGAAGCGCGCCTGGGCGCCCGCCTGCTGCACCGCACCACGCGCCGCGTCAGCCTGACGCCCGACGGCGCAGCCCTGCTGGAGCGCGCGCCCTCGCTGGTGGCCGATGTGGAGGAGCTGGAGCAGCAGTTTCGCCCCGACGCCGGGCCGCTGGCCGGGCGCATCCGCGTGGACATGCCCAGCCGCATCGCCCGCCGCCTGGTGGCGCCGGCGCTGCCCGCATGGCTGGCCCTGCACCCCGGCCTGCAGATCGAGCTGGGCAGCAGCGACCGCAGCATCGACCTGGTGCAAGAAGGCGTGGACTGCGCGCTGCGCGTGGGCACGCCGGCCAGCAGCAGCCTGGTGGCCCGGCCCGTGGGGCGGGTGCGGCTGATCCACTGCGCCAGCCCGGCCTATCTGGCGCGCTACGGCGTACCGCACAGCCCGCTGGACCTGCCGCGGCACCAGGCCGTGCACTACGCCGCGCCCGGCAGCAGCCGCGCCGCGCCCTGGGAATGGGAGGAGCAAGGCCGCATCCAACAATGCCCCATGGACGGCAGCGTGACCGTAAACAACGCCGAGACCTATATCGCCTGCTGCCTGGCCGGGCTGGGGCTGATCCAGATTCCGGCCTTCGACGTGCGCGAGCACCTGGCCGCCGGCGAGCTGGTCGAGCTGCTGCAGGACTGGCCCGCGCCCGCCATGCCCATGCACCTGGTCTACCCGCACCGGCGCCAGCTGTCGCAGCGGCTGCAGGCCTTCAGTCAATGGCTGCTACCCCTGCTGCAGCAGGCCTGTTGCGAGGATGGCGAGCCGCCTCGCTCCTGACGAAGCTGTCGGCTCAATCAGCCGCCAGTACCACCACCCTGCCCTCGCCCGTCAGGAACGCCGCGCCCACGGCCTCGCCGGGCTGCTGCTGCTGCTGGACCGCCTGGCGGTAGCGTTGCAGCTGCTCCATCAGCGCCGGTTGGCGCGCGGGGTCGGCGGCGCTCTTGTAGTCCAGCACCCACCAGCGCGCGCCGGCGCGGGCCTGGCGCAGGCGCACCAGGCGGTCGATGCGCAGGCTTTGGCCCTGGTGCTGCAGCGGCGCTTCGTTGACCGCCATGTCCAAGGCATCGTCGTCCCAGGCCCAGGCGCCGTCACCGTTCAAGATGGTCTGCGCCATGGCGGCGGCGGCCTGGGCGGCGCTGGCCGGCAGAGAAAATTCACGCGCCAGGCGCGCCAGGCGGCGCGCGTCCCAGCCGCTGCTGCGGGCCTGCGCCAACGGGACGCCGGCCCCGCCCACCTGCTCCAACAGTGCGTGCATCGCCTGGCCTTGGCGGGCGCTGAGCTTGTCGGGCGAAGGCGCTTGGTCACGCGGCGCGCCCTCACCCCCGCCCTCTCCCAGAGGGAGAGGGGGCAAATCCGGCGCAACCGGTCGCCCTCGCCCCTCCGGGGAGAGGGAGAGGTGAGGGGCTTGCGTGCCGCTTCCATCGTTTGCCACAGACAGGCGCGGCAGCTCCAGCAGGGTGAAGGCGGCGTCCGCGCTGGCAGCGGCGACGGCGTCCTGCGGTTGCACGTCTTGCTGCATCAAGGGCGCCAGGCGCTCCCACCAGCTGCCGGGGTTGGCGTTTTTCGATTGCACGCAGGACAGCACCAGGCATTGCTTGGCGCGTGTGATGGCGACGTACAAGGTGTTCAAAAACTCACGCTGGCGCTCGGCCTTCTCGTGCGCCATGGCGGCCTCTGCGCTGGGTGGCGGGCTGGATTCGCGCGCCAGAAATATGAAGCGCCGCGGCAGCGCCTGCTCGCCCGGCCAGTCCACCAACACGGCCATGGTCTCGGCTTTTTTTGGTTGGGCGTCGGTGTCGAGCAGCAGCACGCTGTGGGCCTCCAGCCCCTTGGCGCCGTGCACGGTGAGCAGGCGCACCGCCCCCGCGTCGGCGCGCGCCGGGGCCGGGATGCCGCCCTTCTTGAGCGCGCGCACCAGGGCGTAGGGCGTCAGATACCGCCCGCCGTCCTGCGCCAGCGCCGCGCCCAAGAGCGCGCGCAGATTGGCCAGCACCCCGGCACGCTCGGGCGCGGGGGCGCTGGCGGCAAAGCGCACCAGCACGTCACCATGCCGGTAGATGGCCTGCAGCGCGTCGTGCGGGGGCAGCGTGGCGACCCAGTCGCGGTATTGAATCAAACTGGCCGCCAGCGCGCTTGTATCAAGCGCGAACAGCTCTTGTTTTTGAAGTAAATCAAACCAGCTGCAGTGCTTGTATTCGTCCTGGCGGCGCAGCAGGGCGAGTTCGGTGAGCAGCGCGTCATCGCAGCCAAACAGAGGCGACTTGAGCGCGCGCGCCAGCGACAGGTCGTGCGCGGACGAGACCAGCACGTCTAGCAGGGCCACCATGTCCTGCACCTCGGGCGCCGCGGCCAGGTCGGCCTTTTCCGGCTGCACGCAAGGGATGTGCAGGGCGCGCAAGGCCTCCTCCATGCGCGCCAGGCGCTCGCGCTGGCGCGCCAGCACCATGATCTCGCCCGGCGGCGTGCCGGATGCGATCTGCTCCGCCACCCAGCGCGCGGCCTGGGCGCTTTCCTGCATGCGCAGGGTTTCCTCGGCCTCGTGGCGCGGCTCGGTCAGGCTGTCGCGCCAGGGCAGGCCCTCCCCGGCATCACCTTCATCATCCTGCGCCGCGTCCATCTTGGCAATCGGCGGCAGGCGCAGCAGCAGGCCGGCGTCTTTGGATTCGGTGGTGTGGTCGCGAAAGCCGCTGTACTCCTGCTGGCCCTGCGCCGCCTGCATGGCGCTGTTGACGGTGGTGATCACGCCCAGCGCGTTGCGCCGCGTGTGGTCGCAGGCCAGCAGGTCGCCGCCAAAGGCATCGCGCACAAAGGCCTGCGCGGCCTGAAACACCTGGGGCTCGGCGCGGCGAAAGCGGTAAATGCTCTGCTTGGGGTCGCCCACGATGAACACGCTGGGCGCCGCCTGCCCGCCGCCCGCGCCGGCGTAACCCGACAGCCAGGCGTGCAGCGCCTGCCATTGCAGCGGGTTGGTGTCCTGAAACTCGTCGATCAGCAGATGCCGCACGCGCGCGTCCAACCTCTCCTGCACCCAGCCCGAGAGGATGGGGTCGGACAGCAGCGTGAGCGCCGTGCGCTCCACGTCGTTCATGTCCACCCAGCCGCGCTCGCGCTTCAATTGCGCAAAGCAGGCGATCAGGCAGCGCGACAGGCGCGCCATGCGGCCCTGGTGCTGCCAGGCGGCGTGCTGCTGGCAGGCCTTGCGCAGCGTCTCAGCCTCGTTCTGCGCGGCTGTCACCGCGTCGGGGCGCGATTTGCCAAAGGCGCGCGGCGTGCCCTGGCCATCGTCGGTAAACAGCGCCACCAAAACGCCCTGCCAGTCGTTGGCCTGCAGCGCCGCCGTGAGTTCTGCGCCCTTCGCGGCAAAGGTCTTGGCCAGCGGCGCCAGGGCCTGTGCCGCTTCCTCCAGCAAAGCGCGGCCAGCGGCGCGCTGCAGCAGCCATTCGCTGGGGTGCGCCACCCCGGCCAGGCCAGGGTAGAGGTCGGCAAAGGGCGGCACCGAGGCAGCGACGATGCCAGCCTCGTCGGCCAGGGCAAATTCCACCCGCTTGTCCAGCGCCGCCTCCAGCGCCTTGTGCGCCTGGCTGCGGCCATGCGCGGCCACCACCGCCTCGTAGTCGGCGCGCAGGCTCTCGTCCTGCACCACGGCGGCCAGAAACGGCCGCCACACCGCCGCCTTGGCCGGTGCGTCGTCCTCCAGCAGCTCGTAATGCGTGGGCAGGCCGCGCTCTTGCAACAGCGCCAGCGGCGCGGTCGAGAGCAGCGCGGCAAACCAGCTGTGAAAGGTGCGAATCTGCAGCGGGCGGCCACTGGCCAGCAGTTGTTGATATAAATTTTGTAGCTGCTCGCGCTTATTTTGCGCGCCCTGCGGGCCGTTTTGATCCAAACCGCGTGCCACCAGCTCTTGCTCGAGCTGCTCCAGCGGCGCGTGGGCGAATGCCTCCAGCCACTCCTGCAGGCGCTGGCGCATCTCGCCCGCCGCCTTCTTGGTGAAGGTGATCGCCAGGATTTCATGCGGCTGGCTGCCGTCCAGCAGCGCGCGCAAGATGCGCGAGACCAGCATCCAGGTCTTGCCCGCGCCGGCGCAGGCCTCCACCGCCACGCTGCGCGCCGGGTCGCAGGCGATGGCGTAGAAGGCTTCGCGGGAGATGGGCTGGGTGTTGTGGGTGTAGGCGGGAAAAACCGCTGGCACTGACGTCCCTTCAATCATCGCGATGGCACCTTGATAGCGCCCTGCACCGCAGGCAATATGTCTTCGTAGTTGAAGCCATTCTGGGTCTTCTGCACCGGGGTGCTGACCCGTTGATTGAGCCAGGCACGCAGGCTCGCCCCTTCACCGGGGCGCACCAGTGGATCATGGCTGTTGCCTGGGTAGCGAAACTCCGTCAGGTTTTCCGGATGGGTTCTGAATTTTTCCCGGAACCCCACTGCCGGATGCTGTGCACTGCCTCCAGCCCAGGGGTCTTCATCCTCGATGGACGACCACATCGGCAATCGCGCATCCCATTTCCATAGATGTTCGTATTGCCGATTCACGCTTTGTTTGTGGCAAATCCCACCTACGACTTGGTGGTCTGCACGATCCCAGTGATACGTCGTGCGGCACCCCTCGCTGTGGCCGCTCAGAATGACTGGCAGGGACGAAAACGTTTTGAACCAGCGTATGACTTCGGCAATGTCGTCTCCCCGAGCGTCCAACCTAGCAGGGTTGACCGCCGTATAAATCCCCTCACGCACACGCTCGCCCGCACGCTTGAGCATTTCTTCTGATGTCCCGCCTGGGCAGCCCAGCTTGTTGCCATCACGGGTGACGAATTCGGGCGTGATAACGGCAAACCCCTCACGGTAGTAAAACTGCGCCACCGTGGTCTCCCAACCCCACATGCCACCACAGCCATGGTTGTGAATCACCAGTCCGCGCACGCCTGGATGGCGAGGCAACGCTGCAGCAAACTTCTCGCGATACACGGCGCCAAAAAGTGGCAAGTAAAAAACGCTGCGATCAAGCACGGTTTTGGCTTGTTCCTTGTCATAGGCTGGAACCTGACGGCTCTGCTGCGCAGCCGCCGACGAAAGCAGAAACCAACCCACAACACCCCATAGCATCCATACGCGGAAATTCATACCCACTCCTCTCACGTGCTTCAAGCCCAAAAATCCTTGCGGCACAGCCCACGCACCGCGCACCAGTCGCACACGCTGCCCTCACCCAAGGCCGGCAACGGCGCGCCTTGGGCGATGCGGTCGAAGTCCTGGCGTATGCCGGCCAGCAGGGCGTCGCGCAGCGCGGCCACGCCCTGCGCCTCGTGGGTTTTGGTTTCGCCACGCTCGCCGACGTTGACGTAGGCGGCGCGCAGCGGCTGATTGGGGTCGGCCTGCAGCGCGGCGTAGAAGGCGAGTTGCACGTCTTCTGCGCCATCTGCAATGCGCGCCTTGGTCTTGCTGTCGCTCTCGGTCTTGTAGTCGATCACCAGGGGGCTGCTGCGGCCGCCCTCGCCGGTAGCCTCGTCGATGCGGTCCAGCGTGCCGACCAGCTCCAGGCTGCCGTGGGCCAGCGCCAGGCCCTGGCTGGCCTGGACTTCGGCCTGGGCAAACTGCGCGCCAGCGGCTTCGTGCTTGTCCAGCCATTGCAGATAACCGGCGCGCAGCTGCGGCCAGCCGCTGGCGTAGGGCAGAAAGTCGCTGCCCGATAAGCCCAGCTGTTCGCGCGCAGCCTCGGCGGCGCTGTCCATCATCTGCGCGCGCGTGCTGGCGTCTTGCGTGGGCGATGCCAGCAAGGCCTGGTGAAAGCGCTGCAGCACGGCGTGCAGCCAGGTGCCGAAGTCGCGCTTGTCGACCTCGGCCTCCAGCTCGTCCTGGTCTTGCAGGCTGAGCAGGCGCTGGGCGTAGAAGCGGTAGGGGCACTGGCGCAGGTCGGTATAGGCCGTGGCCGACAGCCTGGCCAGCGGCAGCTGCGCACCCAGGGGCTGGGGCCGCGCCACCGGGCTGGGCGTGACGGAGCGCGGCAAACGCGTATCGGGCGCTGCCGTGCCCGGCCCCAGGGCCAGCACCAGCGGGCTGGCCAAAAGCGGCTCGCCGCCTTCGCTGGCGCGCCACAGCAGGTCAACCTGCGGCGCTTGCAGGGCGCAGGCCCAGGCGGCGCGCTGGGCCAGTTCCAGGCTGGCGCGCGTGGGCAGGCCCAGCGATGCGCGCTGCGCCGCCGTCCACGCGCCGGGCGGCTCGGGGGCGGTCTGCAGTCGCTTTTCGTCGCAGCCGGGCAGCACCAGGGCGACAAAGGGGCGCGCCAAGAGCTGCGCCAGCGGCAGCAGCACCACGGCGGGCTCGCCCCCCTCCCAGTCGGGCTTGAAGCGTGTGGCCTCCAAGACCTGGTCGGCCCAGTGGGTGAAGTCGGCCAAGCTGAGTTTGCGCCCCGCCCCTTCCACGTCCGCCAGGTCTTCGTCCAGGCCTTCGTGCAGGTGCAGCTCGAGCAGCACGCGCGCGCCGGCGTCGTCTTGCAGCAGCGCTGTCCATTGGCCGCTGGCCTGCAGCTGCTGGCGCAGGCTGGCCAGCCAGGCGGTGAGCGGGCGGGCGGCGGCCAGCGGCTGGCGCAGGGCTTCGATCTGCACCACGCTGGCGGCGATTTGCGGCTGGCGTTCGGGGTGCGCGGCCAGCCGTTGCACGGCGCTGGCCCAAGTCTGCAAGGTGTTGCGGCGCAGCCAACGTTCGAGCGCGCCCTGGTCTGGCGCCGATAGGGCGGGCACGGCCTTGAGCCAGTCGAGCACGGCGTCGCTGCGCGCGTCCCAGGCGGCCGCGCGCAGCAGCGACATGACCCAGGCAGCGGCGCGGGTGGTCGACAGCGTCCAGCCGTTTTCGTCCTTGGGCACGATGCCCGCGCCCTGCAGCAGCGCGGTGATGCGCCGCACCAGGGCGCGGTCGGTGCTGGCCAGGGCCACCGGGGTGCGGCCTGCCTGCACATGTGCGATGACGCAGGCGGCGGCGCGCTGGGCTTCGTCTTCGGCGTCCTGCGACGGGTGCCGGGCGATGTGGGGACTGCCGCCCTCACCCCAGCCCTCTCCCAGGGGGCGAGGGGGGGAGTCCGCCCGCCACAACGGCAGCACCAGGGCGGCTTCGCCCCAGGCGGCGCACAGGCTGGTGGCCAGCGCATCGGGCTGAAAACCTTGCAGCAGGACGATGGCGTCGACCTCGGCGCGCACGGCGGGGGTGAATAACACGTCGGTGGCGTGACGCGAGGCGGCCACCCATTCCAGCGCCAGGCGCGCCACGGCGGCCTCGTAGCGCAGGGCGCTGCCCTCCCCCGCCAGGCCAACCACGGCGCGCTGCTGCTCCAGCCACGCGCTGCGCTGCTCGGGCGGCACGGCGGCAGCCAAAGGGGCGAGCTGCGCGGCGGCGTCGAGCAGTGCCGGCAGCAGCATTTCGCGCTGGGCGGCCAGGCCCGCCTTTTCCAGCAACGCCGCACCGGTGAAGCGGTCGCGCGCCTGGTCCTGGGCGTAGTCCAGGCCCTGGGGCATGAAGGTGGCCAGGCGCTGGGCCCAGTTGCGCGTGGTCTCAAAGCGCGGGGCAAAGCCTTCAGGGCACAACAACGCCCATTGGCGCTGGGCCTCGCCCATCAGCTGTGCGTAGGGCAGCAGCACCATGCAGCGCGCCGGGTGGGCGCCACGCGCCTGCAGGTGCGCGCGCACCGCCTGCAAAGCCTGCACCCACAGCATGCGCTGCGTTTTGCTATCGTTTTTCGCTATGACAGTCATAGCGTCTGGCGCGCCGGGCATACCGGCAGTCGGGGGATTGGTTTCTGTCACAATGGCCCTAATTTAACCTCTGTCCAATCCCAAAATTCCCAAGGAAAGCCCATGGCCAGCGACCTCATCAAGCAACTCTCCGATGCCAGCTTCGAAGCCGACGTGCTCAAGTCCAGCACCCCCGTGCTGGTCGACTACTGGGCCGAGTGGTGCGGCCCCTGCAAGATGATCGCCCCCATCCTGGACGATGTGGCCGGTGCCTACCAGGGCAAGCTCACCGTGGCCAAGATGAACGTGGACGAGAACCGCGAGATCCCCGCCAAGTTCGGCATTCGCGGCATTCCCACGCTGATGCTGTTCAAGGACGGCCAGCTGGCCGCCACCAAGGTTGGCGCCATGAGTAAGGCACAGCTCACCGCTTTCATCGACCAACAACTCGCCTGATGAACCCTGCGCCGGCCAGCCCTGCGCGGGCCTGGCCGGTGCCGTGCCAAAAGCACAAAAATTTTTCCTGTCATAATTCGCGCCTACCGTCTCGCCGCACATATCGACCAGCGGCCAGTCTCAGGTCACCGGCTCGCCAGGGCAACCCAAGGCCCATACGGCACGCAGCCTCTTCCCCTCCAGTCACAGACATATCTACTCCGCGTCAGGAGTCATTTCATGCACCTTAACGAACTCAAGGCACTGCACGTGTCCGAGGTCCTCAAGCAGGCCGAAGCCCTGGAAATCGAAAACGGCGGCCGCATGCGCAAGCAGGAGCTGATGTTCGCCATCATCAAGAAGCGCGCCAAGGCGGGCGAGCAGGTGTTTGCCGACGGTGTGCTGGAGATCCTGCCCGACGGTTTCGGCTTTCTGCGCAGCCCCGACAGCAGCTACACGGCCAGTACCGACGACATCTACATCAGCCCCAGCCAGGTGCGCCGCTTCAACCTGCACACCGGCGACATGATCGAGGGCGAGGTGCGCATCCCCAAGGATGGCGAGCGCTACTTTGCCTTGACCAAGCTCGACACCGTCAACGGCGGGCCACCCGAACAGAATAAGCACAAGGTGATGTTCGAGAACCTGACGCCGCTGTTCCCCAAGGAGCAGATGCGCCTGGAGCGCGACATCAAGGGCGAGGAGAACATCACCGGCCGCATCATCGACATCATCGCCCCCATTGGCCGCGGCCAGCGCGCGCTGATCGTCGCGCCCCCGAAGAGCGGCAAGACGGTGATGATGCAGCACATCGCCCACGCCATCACCGCCAACAACCCCGACGTGCACCTGATGGTGCTGCTGGTGGACGAGCGCCCGGAAGAAGTGACCGAGATGCAGCGCTCGGTCAAGGGCGAGATCATTGCCTCGACCTTCGACGAGCCGGCCGCGCGCCACGTGCATGTGGCCGAGATGGTGATCGAGCGCGCCAAGCGCCTGGTGGAGCTGAAAAAAGACGTGGTCATCCTGCTGGACTCCATCACCCGCCTGGCACGCGCCTACAACAACGTCGTGCCCAGCTCGGGCAAGGTGCTGTCGGGCGGTGTCGATTCCAACGCACTGCAGCGCCCCAAGCGCTTCTTCGGCGCGGCGCGCAAGGTCGAGGAAGGCGGTTCGCTGACCATCATCGCCACCGCGCTGGTCGATACCGGCAGCCGCATGGACGAGGTGATCTTTGAAGAATTCAAGGGCACGGGCAACTGCGAAATCCACCTGAGCCGCCGTCTGTACGAAAAGCGCGTGTTCCCGGCGATCGAACTGTCCAAGAGCGGCACGCGCCGCGAGGAGCTGCTGCTGGCGCCCGAGATCCTGCAAAAAACCCGCATCCTGCGCCAGTTCATGTACAACATGGACGAGATCGAGTCCATGGAGCTGATGATCAAGAAGATGCGCGAGACCAAGAGCAACGTCGACTTCTTCGAGGCCATGCGCCGCGGCGGTTGACCACCCAGCCCCCCGCCCCACAACGCCCCGCAAAATTGCGGGGCTTTTTTTTGCGGGTCAGTCCTTGAACTGCGGCTGCTGCTTGCTCATGCCCGCCATCATGGCGGCCATCAGGTCGTCGCTTTGCAGCATGGCGGCGTTCCAGGTGGCGACATGGTTCAGGCCGTCGGCCACGCTGTGGTCGCGGGCGTAGTTGAGCATCTCCTTGCTGCCGCGGATCGACAGCGGCGACTTGCCGGCGATCTGCGCGGCGATCTCGTGCACGCCGGCGTACAGCGCCTCACGGCTGTCGAAGACGCGATTGACCAAGCCTATGCTCTGCGCCTCAGCCGCGCCCAGCTTGCGCCCGGTGTAGGCCAGCTCGCGGGTGATGCCCTGGCCCACCAGCTTGGGCAGGCGCTGCAGCGTGCCCACGTCGGCCACCATGCCGATGTCGATTTCCTTGATGGCAAAGCTGGCGTCGCTGCTGGCGTAGCGCATGTCGGCGCAGACCACCAGATCGACCCCGCCGCCGATGCAGGCGCCGTGGATGGCGGCGAGCACCGGTTTGCGGCAGCGCTCCAGGCTGGTCAGGCTGTCTTGCAGGTCGAGGATGACGCGGCGCAGCTTCTCGCGCTGGCGGCCTTCGCAGTCGTCGGCGATCTGCGCGGGCATCTGCATCATCATCGCCAGGTCGATGCCGGAGCAAAACAGCTTGCCCTCGGCCTGCAGCACGGCCACGCGCACCGCCGCCGTGGTGTCCACCCAATCGAATGCCTGGCGGATCTCCTGCCACATGGCGGCATTCATGGCGTTGGCCTTGTCAGCACGGTTCAGGCGCACGGTGGCGACGTGGTTGTCCAGCGTCACCCTCAGCGTGCTCAGTTCCAAGGCCGTGTTTTTGGCATCATTTTGGCCTATAGCGCTTGTTGGTATTGCGCTAGTAGATACTGTTTTTGTAGTATCCGATGCATCCAGGCGCAGCGCCAGCTCCGTGCCCTGCTTGATGGCGCGCTTGGCGTCCAGTTCCGCCGCCTTGTCCGCGCCGCCTATCAGGTGCACGGCCACGCCCTGGGCCTGCAGCACCGCCTGCAGCTCGCGGTTGGGGTCCTGGCCGGCGCAGACGATGACGTTGTCCACCTCCAGCAGCCTGTCCTGCCCGTCCACGGTAATGTGCAGGCCCGCGTCGTCAATCTTGCGGTAGGTGACGCCCGCGAGCATGTGGACGCCCCGGTTCTTCAGGCCCGTGCGGTGGATCCAGCCGGTGGTCTTGCCCAGGCCCTCGCCCACCTTGCTGCTCTTGCGCTGCAGCAGGTGGATGTGGCGCGGCACTTCGCCGATGTGCGCAGGCTGCAGGCCCCCGCGCGTGGCGCCGGTGGTCTCCACGCCCCATTCGGCAAAGAATTTGGCCTTGTTCAGGCTGGCGCTCTCGCCCTCGTGCAGCAAGTATTCGGACACGTCAAAGCCGATGCCGCCGGCGCCGATCACGGCCACCTTCTTGCCCACGGGTTTCTTGTCCTTGAGCACATCGAGGTAGCCCAGCACCTTGGGGTGAGCGATACCGTCGATCTCGGGCAGGCGCGGCGTGATGCCAGTAGCCAGCACCACCTGTTTGAAGCCTTCCTTCACCAGCGTATCGGCATCCACGCGCTGGCCGAGCTTGACGCTCACGCCGGTTTGCTGGAGCTGCTCGCCAAAGTAACGCAGGGTCTCATGGAACTCCTCCTTGCCCGGAATCTGCTTGGCCACATTGAACTGGCCGCCAATCTCTGTGCCTGCGTCGAACAGGGTCACCTCCATGCCGCGCTTGGCCGCCTCGGTGGCAAAGGCCAGGCCGGCAGGGCCCGCGCCCACCACTGCCACGCGCTCTTTTTTCGATAGCGGCAGCGGCACCAGGATGGTTTCGTGGCAGGCGCGGGGATTGACCAGGCAGCTGGTGATCTTGCCGGCGAAGGTGTGATCCAAACAAGCCTGGTTGCAGGCGATGCAGGTGTTGATGTCCTGCGCCCGGCCAGCGGCGGCTTTGTTCACAAACTCCGGGTCGGCCAGGAAGGGCCGCGCCATGCTCACCATGTCGGCCTGGCCGCTGGCCAGAATGCCCTCGGCCACGTCCGGCGTGTTGATGCGGTTGGTGGCGACCAGCGGAATGCCGACCTTGCCCTTGAGCTGCTCGGTCACCCAGGCCCAGGCGGCGCGTGGCACCTTGGTGGCAATCGTGGGGATACGCGCCTCGTGCCAGCCGATGCCGGTGTTCAAAATCGTCACGCCGGCGGCCTCCAGCGCCTGCGCCAGCTGCACCACCTCTTCATGCGTGGAGCCGCCCTCGACCAGATCGAGCATAGACAGGCGGAAGATGAGGATGAAGTTCGCCCCCACCCGCTCGCGCGTACGGCGCACGATCTGCAGCGGGAAGCGGATGCGGTTCTCGTAGCTGCCACCGTACTCGTCGTCCCGCTGATTCGTCTGCGCGGCGATGAACTCATTGATGAGGTAGCCCTCCGAGCCCATGATCTCCACCCCGTCGTAGCCCGCGCTTTGCGCCAGCGCGGCGGCATTGGCGTAGTCCTCCACCGTCTGCTTGACCTCCTCGGTCGTCAACGCCTTGGGCGGGAATGGGCTGATGGGGGCCTTGAGGCTGCTGGGCGCCACCAGCTCCGGGTGGTAGGCGTAGCGGCCAAAGTGCAGGATCTGCATGCAAATCTTGCCGCCGGCGGCGTGCACGGCCTCGGTCACCACCCGGTGCTTGTCGGCCTCCGCCTGCGTCGTCATGGCCGCGCCGCCAGGCATGGGGCGGCCCTGCTCGTTGGGCGCAATGCCGCCGGTCACGATCAGCCCGACGCCGCCTTTGGCGCGCTCGGCGTAGAAGGCGGCCATGCGCTCAAAACCGTTGGGAGCTTCTTCCAGGCCCACATGCATGGAGCCCATGAGAACGCGGTTTTTCAAGGTGGTAAAGCCCAGGTCGAGGGGTCTGAGCAGGTGCGGATAGGCAGAGGTCATGGGGCTTCCTTGTCGATCGATGGAACGGTCATCTATGCAACCGGTTGCATAAAAGTGTACGGTCGTTCGTTTATCTATGCAACTGGTTGCATAGCAGATTGGCCCTGGAATAATCGGCGCATGTCTCTGCCCCATGCCGTGCTCACCTCGCTTTTGGAAAAGTCCACCTCGGGCTACGACCTGGCACGGCGTTTTGACAAGTCCATCGGCTATTTCTGGCACGCCACACACCAGCAGATCTATCGTGAGCTGGCGCGCATGGAAGGCGCAGGCTGGGTCGATGGCTTTGTACCGCCCGATGCCGGCAAGACGCGCAAGAAGCACTACCGCGTGCTGCCCGCCGGGCGCGCCGAGCTGGTGCGCTGGGCCAGCGAACCCACGGCTCCCGTCGATTTGCGCGACGGCTTCACCGTCAAGCTGCGCGCCGACGCGGTGCTGGACGAGGTCGATCTGAGCGCGGAGCTCAAACGCAGCCTGGCCCGGCACGAAGAGCGCCTGGCGCAGTACCGCCAGATAGAAGCGCGCGACTTCCCGCCCAACCAGGCACGCACCCGGCCCCAGACGCTGCAGTACATGATTTTGAAGAAAGGCATTCTCTACGAGGAGGCCGAACTGGCCTGGGGGCGCGAGATGCTGGCCCTGCTGCAGCCCTGATGGCAATTGGCGAAGTCATGCCATAATCGAGGGCTTTTTGCGGAAAGTACGCCGAGTTTTTGAATGCGCAATGGGTTTGTGCATGGCCGGCACGGCTCCCGCAGCCATGAAAGAGTTAGCATGAAAGAAGGCATTCACCCCAACTATCGCGAAGTGCTGTTCGTTGACCTGTCCAACGGCTTCAAGTTCGTGACCCGTTCCTGCGTGAACACCAAGGAATCCGAGACCTTCGAAGGCAAGGAATACCCGCTGTACAAGCTGGACACTTCCTCCGAGTCGCACCCCTTCTACACCGGCACGCAAAAATCCGTGGACAACATGGGTGGCCGCGTGGAGCGCTTCCGCAACCGTTTTGGCAAGAAGTAAACGGCCAGGCCCGTCCCGGGCCTGTGACAAGCCATCAAAGGCAGCCCGGCTTTACCGCGCTGCCTTTTTTTACGCCCTCCAAACCACCTTCGTGTGAATCACCCCACCCCCGCCATCGTTGCCCAGAGTGCCGTGCGGCCGCTGCCGCGCTGGGCGCTGCTGCTGCTGTGCCTGGCCTATGCCGTGCCGGGCTTTGTCGGGCGGGCGCCCTGGCGCAGCGACGACATGGCCTCGTTCGGCTACATGCGCGAACTGGCGCTGGGTCACACCAGTTGGCTGCACCCGCTGCTGGCCGGCCTGCCGGGTGACGGCGACGGCTTGCTGCATTACTGGCTGGGGGCCTGGGCCATACAGGCCCTGGGCGGCTGGCTGCCCCTGGAGCTGGCGGCGCGCGTGCCTTTCATCGCTCTGCTGCTGCTGACCCTGTCGGCCACCTGGTATGGCGTGTACTACCTGGCACGCGGCCCAGGAGCCCAGCCCGTGGCCTTTGCCTTTGGCGGCGAGGCCCAGCCTGCCGACTACGCCCGTGCCATGGCCGATGGCGGCCTGCTGGCCCTGATCGCCTGCCTGGGCCTGGCCCAGCTGTCGCATGAAACCACGGGCTACCTGACGCAGCTGGCCAGCACGGCCTTGCTGTTCTATGCCGGCGCCGCCCTGCCCTGGCGCATGGCCTGGCCGCTGCTGGCGGGCCTGATCGGACTGCTTGGGCTGGTGCTCAGCGGCGCGCCCAGCATCGCCGTGCTGCTGGGCCTGGGCTGCGCCTGGCTGGTGTGGCATAGCCACGGCCCCACGCTGCGCACGCGCGCAACCGCGCTCGCGCTCATGCTGGCGTTGACCCTGCTGGCAGCCCTGCTGGCCCAGCAACTGGACCTGTGGCGCTGGCGCATTGTGAGGGTGGATGGGCCCTGGGAATGGCAGAGCCTGGTGCGACTCTTGACCTGGTTCAGCTGGCCGGCCTGGCCACTGGCCCTATGGACGCTGTGGCGCTGGCGCCAGCTGATCGCCAGCCGGCACTGGCACCGCCACCTGTGGTTGCCGCTGTGGTTCGCGCTGGTGACCCTGGGCGCCACGCTCGCCACGCGCCCCGCCAACCGAGCCCTGCTGCTCAGCCTGCCGGCGCTGGCAGCGCTGGCGGCCTTTGCCCTGCCCACGCTCAAGCGCAGCATCGCGGCGCTGATCGACTGGTTCACGCTGCTGTTCTTCAGCATCTCGGCCATCGCCATCTGGGTGGTCTGGCTGTCGGTGCAGACCGGCTGGCCGGCCAAGCCCGCGGCCAACGTGGCCAAGCTGGCGCCGGGCTATGTGTCCACGTTTTCTGTGCTGCCGTTTGCCGTGGCGCTGGTGGCCACGCTGGCCTGGTGCCTGCTGGTCGCCTGGCGCACGGCGCGCAACCGTCCCGCCATCTGGAAGAGCCTGGTGCTGCCCGCCGGCGGTGCCACGCTGGGCTGGCTGCTGCTCATGACGCTGTGGCTGCCGATACTGGACTACGGCCGCAGCCTGGCGCCGCAGGTGGCCGGCGTGCGCGCCGTCATCACCGAGCGCCAGGGCTGCGTGGCCGCCTATGGCCTGAGCCGCGCCCAGGTGGCTGCGCTGATGTACCACGGCGAATTGCCCATGGTCGATCTGCCGCGGGTGGCGCAGTGCGACTGGCTGGTGGCCGACCCGGACGCCAGTCCTTCCGTGGTCACGCTGCTGCCCCCTGGGCAATGGGTCGAGGTGGCCATCGTCAGCCGTCCGACGGATCGCAACGATAGGCTGCTGGTGCTGCATCGCAGGGACGACGGGCGCTGATGTCCGAGCTGTCCACCATCTCGCGCCACGCCCTGACCGTGCTGGCCGGGCAACTGGCGGTGATGGCCTTTGGTGTCACCGACACCATCGTCGCCGGCCGCTATGCGCAGGAGGCGCTGGCCGCGCTGTCCATAGGTTCGGCGGTGTTCATCAGCGTGTACGTCGGGCTGATGGGCGTGCTGCAGGCGCTGATGCCCGTCTGGGCCGAGCAGCGCGGCGCCAATGCCCAGGCCGCCATTGGCCGGAGCGTGCGCCAGTCGCTCTACCTGTGGGCCGTGGCCACGGCGCTGGGCATGGCCGTGCTGCTGTCGCCCGAGCCGATACTGCGCTGGACCGAGGTGCCGCCCGAGTTGCGCGGCGCGGTGCGCGCCTATCTGGCCATCCTGGCCTTCGGCCTGCCGCCGGCGCTGCTGTTTCGCATCTACAGCACGCTCAACCAGGCCCTGGGCCACCCGCAGCTGGTCACCTGGCTGCAGGTGGGCTCGCTGGCGCTGAAACTGCCGCTGTCTATCTGGTTCACCTTCGGCGGCGCCGGCCTGGCGCCCCAGGGCGTGGCGGGCTGCGCCTGGGCCACGCTGGTGGTCAACTACGGCCTGATGCTGCTGGGCTGGGCCATGCTGCGCCGCCACGCCATGTATGCGCCACTGCAGCTGTGGCGCGCTCTGGAGCGCCCCGACGGCACGCAGATCGCGCGCTTTCTGCGCCTGGGGCTGCCTGCGGGTCTGGCCATCCTGGTGGAGGTGACCTCGTTCACGCTGATGGCCCTTTTCATCGCGCGCCAGGGGGCCCTGGCCTCGGCCGCGCACCAGATCGCTGCCAACCTGGCGGCGGTGGTCTACATGGTGCCGCTGTCGCTGGCCATTGCCACCAGCGCCCGCGTGAGCTACTGGCGCGGTGCGGGCGACGAGCGCCAGGCCGGTGCCACAGCCTTGAATGGTTTTTGGCTCGCAGCGCTTATGGGATGCGCGCTTGCAGCTACGCTTATAATAGCAAAGCAACCGATTGCCGGGCTGTACTCGACCAGCCCGGAGGTGGTGGCATTGGCCGCATCGCTGCTGGTGTGGGTAGCCGCCTATCAGGTGGCCGACGCGCTGCAGACGCTGTGCATCTTCGTGCTGCGCAGCTATCACATCACACTCGCGCCCCTGGTGGTGTATGGGGTGCTGCTGTGGGGTGTGGGGCTGCATGGCGGTTACCGCCTGGCCTACCAGGGCTGGGCTGGCTGGGGGCCGTATCACTCCCCAGCCCCCTTCTGGGCCGCCAGCGCCGCGGCCCTGGCGGTAACGGCCCTGGTCTTTGCGGCGCTGCTGCTGGGCGTGCTCAGGCTGTCACGGCGCAAGGCAGACGAGCGCCAGGTGCACGCCTGAAGCCCAGGCCGGCACAAGACAAAGCCACTGCGCTCAGGCTGCGCGTGCGGCGTCCGCCAGGCGCTGGGCGCAGCGGCTGGCCTGGTCTGCGTCGCGTGCCTCGACCATCACGCGCAGCAGCGGCTCGGTGCCGCTGGCGCGCACCAGCAGGCGGCCGTTGTCGGCCAGCTCGGCCTGTACCTCACGCGTGGTGTCGGCGAGCGCGGCGTTCGCCTTCCAGTCCTGATCGGGTTTGAGGCGCACGTTGAGCAGCACCTGGGGAAACAGCGGCACATCGGCAAGCAACTCGGCCAGCGTCTTCTGGCTGCGCACACAGGCCTGCAGCACCTGCAGCGCGCTGATCAGGCCATCGCCCGTGGTGTGGCAATCAAGCGCCAGCAGATGGCCCGAGCCCTCGCCACCGAGCAGCCAGTTCTGACGCTGCAGCTCTTCAAGCACATAGCGGTCGCCCACCTTGGCGCGCACGAACTTCACACCGCGCCTTGTCAGCGCCTGCTCCACGGCCATGTTGGTCATCAGGGTGCCGACCACGCCGGGCACATGCTCGTCACGTGCCAGGCGCTCGGCGGCCATCAGGTAGAGCAGCTCGTCGCCGTTGTACAGGCGGCCGCTGGCATCGACGATCTGCAGGCGGTCGGCATCGCCATCCAGGGCCACGCCAAAGTCGGCCTGGTTGGCGCACACGGCCCGTACCAGCGCTTCGGGGTGGGTGGCACCCACCTCATGGTTGATGTTCACGCCATCGGGGGCACAGCCTATGGCGACGACGTCGGCGCCCAGTTCGTGGAACACCATGGGGGCGATTTGGTAGGCGGCGCCATGGGCGGCATCGACGACGATCTTCACGCCGCGCAGACTCAGGTCGTGGTCAAAGGTGCTCTTGCAGAACTCGATGTAGCGGCCGGCCGCATCATCGAGCCGGCGCGTCTTGCCCAAGGATGCCGAATCGGCCCACATGGGCGGCTGCTGCAGCGCTGCCTCGACCTCTTCCTCCCAGGCGTCGGGCAGCTTGGTGCCCTGGGCGCTGAAGAACTTGATGCCGTTGTCCGGGTAGGGGTTGTGGCTGGCGCTGATCACCACGCCCAGGCTGGCGCGCTGCGCGCGCGTGAGGTAGGCCACGCCCGGCGTGGGCAGCGGCCCGAGCAGCACTACATCGACCCCGGCGGAGTTGAAACCCGATTCCAGCGCCGCCTCCAGCATGTAGCCGGAAATGCGCGTGTCCTTGCCGATCAGCACCGTAGGGCGCTCCTCGGTGCGGCGCAGCACGCGCCCCACCGCATGCGCCAGGCGCAACACGAAGTCGGGCGTGATGGGCGCCTGGCCCACGGTGCCGCGGATGCCATCGGTGCCAAAGTATTGACGGGTCATGGGGTGCGTCCTCTCTTGATCAATGGGTCTGTTCTATAGGGGTCTACTCTTGCAGGGCGCGCCAGGTAGCCAGCGCGCCGACGGTGTCGCGCACATCGTGCACGCGCACGATGCGCGCGCCCTGCTGCACGGCCAGCAAGGCGGCCGCCACGCTGGCGCCCAGGCGCTCCTGCACCGGCAGGCCGGTGACCGCGCCCAGCGACGATTTGCGTGACCAGCCGGCAAGCACGGGGTAGCCCAAGGCCAGCAGCTCGCGCTGGCGCGCCAGCAGTGCAAAGTTCTGCTGTACGGTCTTGCCAAAGCCTATGCCGGGGTCGATGGCGATCCGAGATTTATTGACACCCAAGCCTTGTAGATATTGCGCCTGCAGCTCTAAAAAAGTGAGTACCTGCGGCACGACATCTCCCTGCATGGGGGCCGTCTGCATGGTCTGCGGGTCGCGGTGCATGTGCATCAGGCACAGGCCGCAGCGCGGGTGCGCCGCCACCACCTGCGCCGCGCCGCTTTGGCGCAGGGCCCAGATGTCGTTCACGATGTCTGCGCCCAGATCCAGCGCGGCCTGCATCACCTGGGGCTTGTAGGTATCGACCGAGATGGGCACGCCCAGGCGCACGGCCTCCCGCATTACCGGCAAGACGCGTTGCAGCTCGTCCTGCAACGGCAGCGCCGGGCTGCCAGGGCGGGTGGATTCGCCGCCAATGTCCAGAATGTCCGCCCCCTCCTTGAGCAACTGCTCGCAGTGGCGCAGGGCCGCCGCCGTGCCGGCGTGCTGGCCACCATCGGAGAACGAATCGGGCGTGACGTTGACGATGCCCATGACCCGCGCATGCGTCAGGTCGAGGTCAAAGCGGGCGGTTTGCCAAAGCATGGGGCTGGGATAGATGGACAAACGGGGCCCCAAGGCCCCGTGAATCAAACGCTGCGGCCTCTCATCAGGCGGCAGTCGGCGTGGGATCGGGCTTCACGGCAGGCGTGCCGCCACCCGAGCCATCGCCACCGGAGGGGGGCGTGCGTGGCGTCCAGTCCTTCGGGGGACGCGGCTCCTTCCCGGCCATGATGTCGTCGAGTTGCTCGGCGTCGATGGTTTCCCACTCCAGCATGGCCTTGGCCATGGCGTGCATCTTGTCCTGGTTGTCCTCGATCAGCTTGCGCGCCAGGGCATATTGCTCGTCGATGATGCGGCGCACCTCGGCGTCCACCTTCTGCATGGTTTCTTCCGAGATATTGGTGGTCTTGGTGACCGAGCGGCCCAGGAAGACCTCGCCCTCGTTCTCGGCGTAGACCATGGGGCCCAGGGCCGCCGTCATGCCATAGCGCATGACCATGTCGCGCGCGATCGAGGTCGCGCGCTCGAAGTCGTTGCTGGCACCGGTGGTCATCTGGTGCATGAACACCTCTTCGGCGATACGTCCACCGAACAACATGGCGATCTGGTTCAGCATGTACTCCTTGTCGTAGGAGTAGCGGTCTTTCTCGGGCAGGCTCATGGTCACGCCCAGGGCCCGCCCGCGCGGGATGATGGTGACCTTGTGCACCGGGTCGCATTTGGGCAGCAGCTTGCCGATGAGCGCATGGCCGGCCTCGTGGTAAGCGGTGTTGCGGCGCTCCTCCTCGGGCATCACCATGCTCTTGCGCTCCGGGCCCATGATGATCTTGTCCTTGGCCTTCTCGAAGTCCTGCATCTCCACGGTGCGCGCATTGCGGCGCGCGGCCATCAGGGCGGCCTCGTTGCAGAGGTTGGCAAGATCGGCCCCGCTCATGCCGGGCGTGCCGCGTGCGATGACGGCCGGGTTCACGTCCTGGCCCACGGGGATCTTGCGCATGTGCACGTTCAGGATCTGCTCGCGACCACGGATGTCGGGCAGCGTCACATACACCTGGCGGTCAAAGCGCCCGGGGCGCAACAGGGCCGCATCCAGGATGTCGGGGCGGTTGGTGGCGGCGACCACGATCACGCCCAGGTTGGTCTCAAAGCCATCCATCTCAACCAGCATCTGGTTCAGCGTCTGTTCGCGCTCGTCGTTACCGCCGCCCAGGCCCGCGCCACGCTGGCGGCCGACGGCGTCGATTTCGTCGATGAAAATGATGCAGGGGGCGTTCTTCTTGGCGTTCTCGAACATGTCGCGCACGCGCGCCGCGCCCACGCCGACGAACATCTCGACGAAGTCGGAGCCCGAGATGGAGAAGAACGGCACCTTGGCCTCGCCGGCAATCGACTTGGCCAACAGCGTCTTGCCGGTGCCCGGCGGGCCCACCAGCAGCAGGCCACGCGGAATGCGGCCGCCGAGCTTCTGGAACTTCTGCGGGTCCTTCAAAAAGTCCACGACTTCCTTGACCTCTTCCTTGGCCTCGTCGCAGCCGGCCACATCAGCAAAGGTGACGGTGTTGTTGTTCTCGTCGAGCATGCGCGCCTTGGACTTGCCGAAGCTGAAGGCTCCACCCTTGCCGCCGCCCTGCATCTGGCGCATGAAGTACACCCACACGCCGATGAGCAGCAGCATCGGGCCCCAGCTGACCAGCAGCGTCATGAGCAGCGAGCCTTCCTCGCGCGGGCGCACGTCGAACTTGACGTTGTTGTTGACCAGGTCGCCAATCAGGCCCCGATCCAGATAGGTGGCCGTGGTGCGGATGCGACGATCATCATTGGTGATGGCTACGATCTCGGTGCTGCCGCCCTGGCCTTCCTGGATGGTGGCGCTCTTGATACGGTGGTTGCGCACGTCCTCCAGGAACTCCGAATAGCCCACAGCCCCGGCGCCAACGCCCGTGCGGGTGTCAAACTGTTTGAACACCGTAAAGAGCACCATGGCTATGACCAGCCAGACTGCGACTTTTGAAAACCACTGATTGTTCAAGCGGGGCTCCAGATTCAGAAAAAGATGAGCGGCCAGGAAACCGTCATGGGGACGTCCTGGCGCATTTGGGGGTCATTTTAGGCGTTTCAACCACTGCCCGGCGCTGGATTAACCCCGGCGCGGCCCATGGGCAAAGATCAGGCGGTTGGCTTGCGCCCTATTCCGACCAAAAAGGTCTCGGAAGACCGGTCGCGCGAGGCCTTGGGCTTGACTGGCTTGACCACGCGGAAAGTGTCCTTGAACAGCTGCACCAGCTGCGCGTAGCCACTGCCGTGGAACAGTTTCACGACCAGGGCGCCATCGGGCTTCAGGTGATGCACGGCAAAGTCCACCGCCAGTTCGACCAAATGGGCAATGCGCACGGCATCGACCGACTCCACGCCCGAGAGATTGGGCGCCATGTCGGACACCACCAAGTCCACGGGCCGGCCCTGCACGGCCTGCTGCAGGCGCGCCAGCACCTCGTCGTCACGAAAATCGCCCTGCAGGAACACCACGCCCTCGATGGGCTCCATGGGCAGGATGTCCAGCGCAATGATGGTACCCGCCAGCTGCCCCACGGCCGCGCCACCCGGCGACAGGCGCCGGCGCACATACTGGCTCCACGCGCCTGGCGCGCTGCCCAGATCCACCACCGTATGGCCGGGCTGGATCAGCCCGAACTGCTCATCGATTTCCTTGAGCTTGTAGACCGCGCGGGCGCGATAGCCCTCTTTTTGTGCGAGCTTGACGTAAGGGTCGTGGACATGGTCATTGAGCCACGCCTTGTTGACCTTCTTGCTTTTTGTCTGGACTTTCATGCCTTGAGATAATACGGCCTATGCCTCAAATTCAACTGACCCCGGCCGAGCGCCGGGAACACCGCGCCAACGCCCACCACCTCGATCCCGTGGTCATGATCGGCGGCGATGGCCTGACCCCGGCGGTGCAAAAGGAAATCGACGCCGCCCTGAACGCCCACGGCCTGATCAAGGTGCGCGTATTCGGTGACGACCGCGCCGCGCGCGAGGCCATGTACCAGCAGCTGGCGGGAGAGCTGAACGCCGCCCCCATCCAGCACATTGGCAAGCTGCTGGTGCTGTGGCGCCCCATCCCGGCCAAGGACAAGCCCCTGGACGAAGACCGCAAGAGCGGCCCGCGCGACGTCAAGGTTTTGAAGTACGGCCGGCCCGGCCAACGCCCCGAGGTCAAACAGCTGCGCGTGCTGGGTAACCAGCGCCTGACATCCGGCGGCCAGATCAAGCGCGCCAAGCCCAAGCTGAAATCCGTCAAGAAAAACCAGGGCCAGTGATGACCTCGCCGCGCCAGCGCCACATCCTGTGCATGAAATGGGGCACCAAGTACGGCCCCGAGTACGTCAACCGGCTCTACGCCATGGTGCGCCGCCACCTGAGCGGCGACTTTAACTTCGTCTGCCTGACCGACGACAGCGCCGGGATCAGGCCCGAGGTGCAATGCCTGCCGATTCCCCCCCTGAACCTGCCCGCCGGCATACCCGAGCGCGGCTGGAACAAGCTGGCGACATTTACCGGTGATCTGTACGGCCTGAAAGGGACGGCGCTGTTCCTGGACGTGGATGTGGTCATCACCGGCAGCCTGGATGATTTCTTCACCCAGCCGGGCGACTTTCTCATCATCCACGACTACAAGCGCCCCTGGCGCATCACCGGCAACTCGTCGGTGTACCGCTTCGAGCTGGGTGCGCACCCGGATGTGCTGGCGTACTTTCGCGGCCATTTCGAAGAAATCAGGCGCCAGTACCGCAACGAACAGGCCTACCTGTCGGACTTTTTGCACAAGCAGGGCAAGCTACAGTACTGGCCCAAGGACTGGTGCCCGAGCTTCAAGTACCACGGCATTCCGCCCTGGCCGACCAACTACTGGAAGGCACCCTTCGTGCCCGAAGGTGCGCGCATCGTCATATTCCACGGCGAATGCAACCCGCCCGACGCCCTCGCCGGCCGGCGCAACCGGCGCTTTCGCCATATCCAACCCGCCACCTGGGTGGCCGAACACTGGCGCGAATAGCCGGTCAGCGCCGCGCCGCCATACGCCAAAGCACGGCCAGTGCGCACAGCCACTGCAGGGCATACATGGCAATGCCCGCACCGTGCCACAGGCGCAGGTTCTGCCGCGCCAGGATGCGCGGGGCCACGCCGTACTGCTGCAGCAGCGCCAGCAGCAGGCCGGCAATCACAAAAACCATAGCTGCTTGCGCCCATGGCTCCTGCTTTTCAGCATGTTTATGCTTTGTAATTACCAACAATAAAGCGCAACACGCTATAGAAATATAGGTCTGTGCCTCGAACAGGCGCGCCGCCATGTTCCCCGCCAGCGCTGGCGTGGGCAGGTGGGCGAACAGCAGCGGCACGGCGACAAAACCCATGGCGCACAGGCTGCCCCACCACAGGGCGGCGGCCAACACCGGCAGGCGTTCACGCATGGCCGGCAGACCGTCAGAGGTAGCTGACGGTGACCACTTCGTAGCGGCGCAACCCGCCCGGAGCCTGTACCTCGGCGGTGTCACCCTCTTCCTTGCCGATCAGCGCGCGGGCGATGGGGCTGGACACATTGATCAGGCCGTGCTTCAAGTCGGCCTCGTCCTCGCCCACGATCTGGTACTTGACGGTGTCGCCGCTGTCCTCGTCTTCGAGCTCGACAGTGGCGCCAAACACCACGCGGCCGCCGGCATCGAGTTGCGAGGGATCGATGATCTGCGCGGCCGACAGCTTGCCCTCGACCTCCATGATGCGGCCCTCGATGAAGCCCTGGCGATCCTTGGCGGCCTCGTACTCGGCGTTCTCGCTCAGGTCGCCCTGGGCGCGCGCCTCGGCAATGGCGTTGATGACCGCGGGGCGTTCCACGGTCTTGAGGCGGTGCAGCTCGGCCTTGAGCTTTTCGGCGCCGCGCTTGGTGATGGGAATGGTGGCCATGATCGAAGTCTCCAGATTCCAAAAAAGCAAAAAGCAAACCGCCGCGCGTTGCCGCGCGGCGGTCTTCTCAAGGGCGAATTATGCCGCGTTTGCCTGCGCGCTCAAGCGGTGGGCAGCTGCGCATGCAGCTCCTGCACCGAATACACGTCGAGCTTGTCCAGGTGCTTCATGCCCTCCACCGCCGCCTCGGCGCCAAAGATGGTGGTGAACGTGGTCACGCGCGACTGCAGTGAGCTGGTGCGGATGGCACGCGAATCGGCAATGGCATTTCGGCGCTCTTCCACGGTGTTGATGACCATGGCGATCTCGTCGTTCTTGATCATGTCCACGATGTGCGGCCGGCCCTCGGTGACCTTGTTGACCACCTGCACGGCCACGCCGGCCTCGGCAATCGCCGCCGCCGTGCCCTTGGTGGCCAGCAGCTCAAAGCCCATGGCCGAGAGGTCGCGCGCTATGGATACAGCACGGCCCTTGTCGGCGTTCTTCACCGTGAGGAACACCTTGCCCTCGGTCGGCAGCTTGGTGCCCGCACCCAGCTGGCTCTTCACGAAAGCCTCGCCAAAGGTTGCGCCCACACCCATGACTTCGCCCGTGGATTTCATCTCGGGGCCGAGGATGGTGTCCACACCAGGGAACTTGACGAAGGGAAACACGGCTTCCTTGACACTGAAATAAGGCGGCGTCACCTCCTTCGTGATGCCCTGGCTGGCCAGGCTTTGCCCCGCCATGCAGCGCGCCGCCACCTTCGCCAGTTGAATGCCGGTGGCCTTTGACACAAAGGGCACGGTGCGGCTGGCGCGGGGGTTCACCTCCAGCACGTAGATCACGTCGCCGGCATCGGTTTCCTGAATGGCGAACTGCACGTTCATCAGGCCCACCACGTTCAGGCCATGGGCCATAGCCGTGGTCTGGCGCTTGATCTCGGCCACAGTGTCGGCCTTGAGGTAGTACGGGGGCAGCGAGCAGGCGCTGTCGCCCGAGTGCACGCCCGCCTGCTCGATATGCTCCATCACGCCGCCGATGAAGACGGCGCCGGTGGCGTCGCGCACGCAGTCCACGTCGCACTCGATGGCGTTGGACAGGAAGCGATCCAGCAGCACGGGCGAATCGTTGCTGACCTTGACGGCCTCGCGCATGTAGCGCTCCAGGTCGCGCTGCTCGTGCACGATCTCCATGGCGCGGCCGCCCAGCACGTAGCTGGGGCGCACCACCAGCGGGTAGCCCAGGGCGGCGGCCTTTTCCAGCGCCTCGGCCTCGGTGCGGGCCGTGGCGTTGGGTGGCTGGCGCAGGCCCAGGTCGTTCAAGAGCTTCTGGAAGCGCTCGCGATCCTCGGCGGCATCAATCATGTCGGGTGTGGTGCCGATGATGGGCACGCCCTCACGCTCCAGGCCCAGGGCCAGCTTCAAAGGCGTCTGGCCACCGTACTGCACGATCACGCCCTCGGGCTTTTCCTTGTCCACGATCTCCAGCACGTCCTCCAGCGTCAGCGGCTCGAAGTACAGGCGATCCGAGGTGTCGTAGTCGGTGGACACGGTCTCGGGATTGCAGTTGACCATGATGGTCTCGTAACCGTCCTCGCGCATGGCCAGCGCCGCGTGCACGCAGCAGTAGTCGAACTCTATGCCCTGGCCGATGCGGTTCGGGCCACCGCCCAGCACCATGATTTTCTTCTTGGTTGTCGGCGCTGCCTCGCATTCCTCGTCGTAGCTGGAATACATGTACGCAGTATTCGTCGGGAATTCGGCCGCGCAGGTATCGACGCGCTTGTAGACCGGGCGCACGTTCAGGGCACGGCGTGCTTCGCGCACCGCCTTCTCAGTGGTATGCAGCAGCTTGGCCAGGCGGCGGTCGGAAAAGCCCTTCTGCTTCAAGGCGCGCAGGGTGGCGGCGTCCAGCAGGGCCAGCGCCTGGTCACCCTTGTCGGCATAGAGTTTGTCCAGGTCGAGTTCAATCTTCACGATCTCCTCGATCTGCACCAGGAACCAACGATCGATCTTGGTGAGATCAAACACCTCATCGACGCTCATGCCCTGGGCGAAGGCGTCGCCCACATACCAAATTCGCTCGGGGCCGGGCTCGCCCAGCTCCTTTTCCAGGATCTCGCGATCCTGGGTCTTCTCGTTCATGCCGTCCACGCCCACTTCCAGGCCGCGCAACGCCTTCTGGAAGGACTCCTGGAAGGTGCGGCCCATGGCCATGACCTCACCCACACTCTTCATCTGCGTGGTCAGGCGGCTGTCGGCCGTGGGGAACTTCTCGAACGCAAAGCGCGGGATCTTGGTGACCACATAGTCGATCGAGGGCTCGAACGAGGCCGGTGTGGCGCCGCCGGTGATCTCGTTCTTCAGCTCGTCCAGCGTATAGCCCACGGCCAGCTTGGCGGCCACCTTGGCGATCGGGAAACCCGTGGCCTTGGAGGCCAGCGCGCTCGAGCGCGAGACGCGCGGATTCATCTCGATCACGATCATGCGCCCGTCCTTGGGGTTGACCGCAAACTGCACGTTGGAACCACCCGTGTCCACGCCGATCTCGCGCAGCACGGCGATGCTGGCGTCGCGCAGGATCTGGTACTCACGATCGGTGAGGGTCTGCGCCGGGGCCACGGTGATGGAATCACCCGTATGCACGCCCATGGGGTCGAGGTTCTCGATCGAGCAGATGATGATGCAGTTGTCCGCACGGTCGCGCACCACCTCCATCTCGTACTCTTTCCAGCCCAGCAGCGACTCTTCGATGAGCAGCTCGTTGGTCGGCGAGGCCTCCAGGCCGCGCTTGCAAATGGTCTCGAACTCTTCCGGGTTGTAGGCAATGCCGCCGCCCGTGCCGCCCAGCGTGAAGCTGGGACGGATCACCGTGGGAAAACCCACATTCTTCTGCACGGCCCAGGCTTCGTCCATGCTGTGTGCAATGCCCGAGCGTGCCGACGCCAGGCCGATGCGCGTCATCGCGTCCTTGAACTTCAGGCGATCCTCGGCCTTGTCGATGGCCTCGGGCTTGGCGCCTATCAGCTCGACACGGTATTTGTTCAGCACGCCGTTGCGCCACAAATCCAGCGCGCAATTGAGCGCGGTCTGCCCGCCCATGGTGGGCAGGATGGCGTCCGGACGCTCCTTGGCAATGATCTTTTCCACCGTCTGCCAGGTGATGGGCTCGATGTAGGTCACATCGGCCGTGGCCGGGTCGGTCATGATCGTGGCGGGGTTGCTGTTGATCAGGATGACGCGGTAGCCCTCCTCGCGCAGCGCCTTGCAGGCCTGCACGCCGGAGTAGTCGAACTCGCAGGCCTGGCCAATGATGATGGGGCCGGCGCCGATGATGAGAATGCTTTGAATGTCTGTGCGCTTGGGCATTATTTCTTCTCCTGGCCTGCTGCTGCCATGGACGCCATGAAACGGTCGAACAGGTGGCCAATGTCGTTGGGGCCGGGCGCGGCCTCCGGGTGACCCTGGAAGCTGAAGGCAGGCTTGTCGGTGCACTCCAGGCCCTGCAGCGTGCCGTCAAACAGGCTCACATGGGTGGCGCGTGCGCTGGACGGCAGCGTGGCCGCATCCACGGCAAAGCCGTGATTCTGGCTGGTAATGCAGACATGGCCGCTGGCCAGCGTCTTCACCGGATGATTGCCGCCATGGTGGCCATGGGGCATCTTGAAGGTCTGGGCGCCCAGGGCCAGGGCCATGATCTGGTGGCCCAGGCAGATGCCGAAGGTGGGGATGCCTTGGTCCAGGAAGGTGCGTGCCGCCTCGATGGCGTAGCTGCAGGGCTGCGGGTCACCCGGGCCGTTGGACAGGAAGATGCCATCGGGCTGAAGGGCCAGCGCTTCCTCGGCCGAGGTCTGCGCCGGCACCACGGTCAGCTTGCAGCCACGCTCGGCCAGCATGCGCAGGATGTTGCGCTTGACGCCAAAGTCATAGGCCACGACATGAAAACGCGGCTTGTCCAGCTTGCCAAAGCCCTGGCCCAGCTCCCATTCGGTCTGCTCCCAGGCATAGGGCTGCTGCGTGCTGACCACCCGGGCCAGATCCAGGCCCGCCATGCTGGGGGCGTTCTTCGCGGCGGCGATGGCCGCGGCTATGCGCTCGGGCGTCACCGCCTCGCTGGCGGCCAGGCCCACGATGGCACCGTTTTGCGTACCCTTTTCACGCAGCAGGCGCGTGAGCTTGCGGGTATCGATATTGGCAATCGCCACAGCACCCTGCGCGTTCAGGAACTGCGACAGATTTTGCTGCGCACGGAAATTGCTGGCGATGAGCGGCAGGTCGCGAATGACCAGGCCCGCAGCCTGCACCTTGGACGATTCCATATCCTCCTCATTGACACCATAGTTACCAATGTGCGGATAGGTCAGGGTGACGATTTGCTGGCAGTAGCTCGGGTCTGTGAGAATTTCCTGGTAGCCGGTCATGGCGGTGTTGAACACCACTTCGCCGACAGTCGTGCCGACGCTACCAATGGAATTGCCGATAAACACCGTGCCGTCTGCGAGCGCCAGAATGGCTGGCGGGAAAGCTGCCTTGAGTGACGAAAGCACTGGGATCTCCGAAATGAGTCGGGTCGCCCGGAGCCCACAAAACCTTGTTTGCGGACTGCTGCTTGTTGGGGAGTTGCTTTGGATGCGTCCGGGCGACGTTTTTGCAGAAAAGCCTCTCATTATAAAGGGAGGTCACGCCATCAAGCCCGAGAGGTTTTTCTCGCAACAGGCCCGAAAATAGGCACCCGCGCCGAACCAAAAACCAAAAGGGCCACCGCGTAAACGGTGGCCCTTTTCAATCAATGGTCGGCGTGGCGGGATTCGAACTCGCATCCACGCCCATACAAATCAATAACTTAGAGGCATGTTTTCCGACTTGTCGCATTCTTGTCGCACGCCCCGCCACCCGACTAAATTCTGTTCTAAATTATGCCAGACGGTTATGAGCGCGAAGCTCACAGCTCTTCGTCATCGTCCTCATCATCCACCGCGTTGGTTGTGCTCTCCTCGAATTCAGCTGGCAAGGTGTCAACACGGTCTGCCCACTGTGCCGCCTTGGCCCACTCCTCGGCGTAGGCTCTGGCAGCACTCGCACCAGGCGTCATGTCAGGCCGCCTGACCCACTTGGCATAGACTTCGGCCACCATTCTGGTATCCAGGTGCCCCATCTGGTCGGCCACCCACTCGGGCACCTCGCCGGCCGACACCATGGCCGAAGCATAGGTGTGTCTCGTCTGGTACGGCTTTCGGTATTTCACGCCGGCCGTCTTCAGCGCCGCAATCCAGTGCTGCCTCACGCGCTCGGAGTTCTGCCAGCGGTCTTGTGTTCTTGGGTTGTGAAATACCCATCGCTCCAGGCGTCCGGTGATGATTTTTTGGGCTAGCAGCGCCTGCCGCGCCGGCTCCGTCAACTCCACCCAGCGCGAACGCTTGCCCTTGGTGTTTGTGAATGACGCCTTGGACCACGACAGCCTCACGCAGATGCGATTGTTCTTCCAGTCCACGTCGCACCACCGCAGCGCAATCAACTCGCCGGTTCGCAGCCCTGACCAGAACGCAAAAAGGAAAAAGTTACGGACTTGTCCTGTCATGGCATCGAGGACGCGGGCACGCTCCTTGCCGTCTAGCGGGTCAGCCTGTTTGGCTGCGTTTTCGTACTTGGGGTCCAGGGAGCTTGGCAACTCCTCATCAAACGACGGCAGGCCCTCTTTGTCGAGCTCAATTTTGACGTGCCTACGCCGGGTCGTCGGCCGCATGCGCAGGAACGGGTTGTCTTGAATGAGGCCCCGCTCCAACGCCAAGGCCAAGGCGCCGCGCAGAGGGGTCAGCACGTTGCTGATGCGCTTGTCACTGAGACCTTCTTTTCGGAGGTTTTCTCGAAAGGTGATGAGCGTGTCCTGCGTCACCTTTGACGGCAGTGTGTCTGAAAACACTGGGGCCAAACGAGAGCGGATGACCTCAGTGTGCGTGTGCAGGGTGTTGGCCGAAGCAGGGTTTTCGACTCTGTAGGTGCGCAAGAAGTCATCGAACAAATCACGCATGGTGATGTGCGGCTTATCGGCTGACGCGGCTTCAGTCGTACGTGTGGCGTTTTGAACCCTCCGACTGTCCGGGAAGGCGGCTTCGTACGAGAAGCGGTTGTACTGGATGTCCAGCAGGACGGCTTGCCGCTTGACGATTGCCTGCCTTACAAGCTTGACAGTCGGGGGGCCCTTGAGGGTTTCAGTGCATCTCCGCCCGTCATACGTGAACTCAATCTGAACACCTCTAGCACTCCTGATTGAAATGCCAGGGGGAAAAGCTTCGGGCGGTAAGCCGTCGACCGACGGAAAGTGGGTAGCACCAACCGGCAACAGCGCGTTGCCAGCGTCGTTTGGTTGCAGTTTGGCCTTGGCCATAAACGCTCCTGCCCCACAGGGCATAGAGCGTTAGGGCCGAGCGTTGCCGAACGCGAGTTGAAAAACGATTGCCTACAAAACTACGGGTTTACCATGCAGCAGACACTGCGCTCGGGGGAGGCCCCTGGAGCCTCGGCAATCGGTTGATAGTCTAAATCAATGTCCGCTGCTTAGCCCGCCACTCATCCAGCGTTGAATGTGGCTCAAGTTGAAGGCGATTCGGCGAGCTTGTCAGAAATTTTGTGTGTGAGGCATAGCATGTCGACAAGGAGCATGAATGCCACGCAAGACCAAACCCACCGCTTTGGCGGACCAGGCGGCACAGCCGCAATTTCACATCCCGGCCGAGCT